>Ga0209053_1000077_pt1 | contig 131651 bp, 122 predicted proteins | sample EBPBio152010_DNA_FD_185864 | JGI IMG/M metagenome (GOLD analysis project Ga0209053, IMG submission 185864) | Wastewater treatment Type I Accumulibacter community from EBPR Bioreactor in Madison, WI, USA - Reactor 1_7/15/2010_ DNA (SPAdes)... | ecosystem: Engineered > Bioreactor > EBPR >... | reverse complement strand
AACCCGCCAGGATCATCTCAACGCCCCCGGCGGAATCCGTTAGACTGCCCTTTTCAACCCCTCAGCCCACATCACCGCGTCACCCACTCCGTCGCTCCTTCAGGCTCATACCTGAATTGGAAAATACTATGTTCGCATCGCTCTGCGCCGCCGGAGTTCGTGGAGGAACTCCACCAGCGGGCGGACTGCTACCACAGGAAGTTGGCCACCCCAACAAACGCGAAGGTATAATTCTGGAAACGGTAGCCAAAGGCCAAAATATTGATTTTATGATGCCCGCCCCGATCTGACGCCGCACGCTCAGTGCGCCGCCGGGTCAGGGCGCGGAGATGCCGACCGTCTGACGACGCAAGACCTCTTTGGCAGGTAGCCTGATGACCAACACCACTTTCAACGCCACCGGCACCGCTGACAACCTTGCCAAGCACTCGGGCATCCGAACCATACTGCAATGGCTGGCGGAACCACCTGCGCCGCACCCCGCCGATGAACTCCCGTCGCTGCGAGCCAATCTCAAGGCCTGGCGTGACGTCGGCGGAACACCGCAACAGAGAGCCCGCGCTCTCGATGGCTTGTACAGGCGTAGTTGCTCAGTCATTGACGACCTGCTGCCCTCGCTGACCGACCTGACCTTGCCCGTGCCGGCAAAGGCGCGACGAGTCGTCCGCAGCGTTCTGGATCTGCTGCAGATGCTCGCGGACGAGACCCTTGTGCTGCCGAATGGGGTCGGCGTCGATCGGGTTGATCCGATTGAGCGCATGACGACGCTCGATCTGGCAGTCTGGCGAAGCCTGAACGCGCTCGCTCGGCAGTTGCTGATCGGCCATATGATCGCCGCCCCCGCGCGCAGCGGCACCTGGCAACAGTTGCATCAGACCTTTGCGGTGGCGCGCGCACAGAAGCTGCACACCCTCGTTCCGGAAGGTGCCGCCAGCAGCCCTCAGCACCTCTACCATGCGGCTGTCCTGCTCGGCTGCGCCCAGCCCGCCTCACTGACGGCGCGGGAAGTCCTGTTCCTTGCTGCCTACTTCGACCGCTTTGCCGACGAGATTGAACCGATTGCCGCCGCCGCCGCGGTCCAGCCTGGCACTTTCTGGATCGACCCGCAGCGCGATCTACCCGCCATCTCCTGTTCGCGTCGGCTCGCCCCGCCGACCGTCGCTCTGGACGGCCTGTCCTGCGCCCGCCTCACTGCGCTGCTAAAGACACAGATTGCAAAACTTGATGACGGAACACCGGCACAAGCTATCGGTTTGCCTGATTTCGCGGGCACGCCGGCCGGACTCGGCGTCCTTCGCCGCCTGGCGGGCCGCTGGAGCGATTCTGGCAAGAGACGCTTCCAGCGCCGCCGGCAGAATCACCGCACGATCCTGAGTTCCGGCATCGACGGCCTCTGGCAACTCTGCCAGACAGGAGAGGCGGCCGATCTGGAATTGTCTACCTGGATGATTACCAACGAAAGCCCCGACGGTTACGCCGTAATGCACGTCTCCGGCAAGACCGGGGCATTGTCGGTCGGTGACATTGCCGCAGTTCGTACGGGCGGAGAGCAGAATTGGCAGATCTGTCTGGTCCGCTGGGCGGTATCGGAGAACCCCGAACATCTTGAGTTGGGGCTCCAGATCCTCGCGCCAAGAGCTGTTCCCGCTATCCTCGCGCAGCCGTCTGATGCCCTGGGAACCCAGCACCTGCGAGTCCTCATCCTGCCCGAAATACCGTTGCTGCGATCCAGCCAGTTACTGGTCGTCGCGTCGGGCGCCTTGCCGAAGCAGCGTCAGAAGCTGATTCTGGTGATCGAGAAAGGCAATCTCGTCGTCCGCGAAGTCAAGCGCACCAACGTTGACGAGCAGACCGGCAGCGTCGACATCCTGTCGATCGAACCTGACGAAAATCCCTTCTAGGCCGGCGAAATGCTTTCTCGTTCCGCCCTGAACTCAGGGAGTGTCGCCGCAACGAGAGCCCCCATGAGGACTACGGCCCAGGACAGATAGAGCCAGAGAAGGAACAGCGGCAGGGTGGCAAAAGCGCCGTACACGGCGGCGTACGAGGGAAAATTGGAGAGGTACAGCTCGAAGGCCTTCTGCATCAGGAGGAAGCCGAGCGCCGCCACGAGGCCCGCGCACGCCGCGTCGCGCGGCGCCACCCGAGTGTTGGGCAGCGCATGGTAGAGCCCACCAAGAAACAGACTGGCAACCATCAGTCCGAGCGCCTTGAACAGCAGGCGCCGCAGCCACGGCGGTTCGTCCAGCCAGCCAAGCGAGGTGGTGACCGCATAGGACGTGGCCAGCAACACACCGCCGATCACCAGCGGCCATAAGGCAATCAAGCCCGCAAAGAGCCGCAGTCGGTGCCACCATGGACGCGTTTCGGTGACCGACCAAACGTGGTTGAAGACCCGCTCGATGGTCAGCAACAACAGCAGAGCCGTCGCCACCAGCGCGATCGACCCGACCGCAGTGACATTCACTGCCTGATGGGAAAACTGCAGCACGTAGTCGATGATCATTCCGGCACTGCGCTCGGGCAGGAGGCTGCGGGCCAGAAACTGCGCCAATTGATCGAGCATGCTCGGAAAGAATGGGACGAGAGCGACTATGCTGAGAATTACGGCAACCAGTGGCACCAGCGAGAGAAGCGTAGTGAAGGCGAGACTGGCACTGATCTGGTCAAAATTCTCCTCGACGAAACGACGCGCAACGCGCAGGACGAAACGACGCCAGGGAAAACGTTCAGCGGCCATGAGGCCGTTATAATAACCCGATGCCCGAGATTCTCGTTCTTTACTATAGCCACCGCGGTTCGGTACAGGCGCTCGCTCGCCAGATCGCGCGTGGGATTGAGTCAAGCCGACAGGTCACGGCTCGTCTTCGGACGGTACCGAAGGTCTCTCCGGTATGCACGGCCAGCGAGCCGGAAGCCCCAGGAAGCGGGGCGCCTTACGTCGAAGCCGCCGATCTGGAGGAATGCATCGGGCTGGCGCTCGGCAGCCCGACACGCTTTGGCAACATGGCGGCGGCGATGAAGTACTTCTGGGACAGCACGGCCGCCCAGTGGTCTGCCGGGACGCTGGCCGGAAAGCCGGCCTGCGTTTTCACCTCCACCGCCAGCGCGCACGGCGGGCAGGAGAGTACGCTGCTCTCGATGATGCTGCCACTGCTACACCACGGCATGCTGCTCCTGGGCCTACCATATGGCGAGACGGATCTCGCCAGCACGCGCAGCGGCGGCACGCCCTATGGCGCCAGCCATCTCGCCGGCAGCGAGGGAAACGCGACGCTCACGGAAGAAGAGCGCCGATTGGCGTTCGCCCAGGGGCGCCGACTTGCCGCCATTGCGCTGAAACTCGCGTCGTGATAATCCGCAGCCTCTATCTGGCCGCATGCAGCAGCCTGATCGGCCTGATTTTCCTTTGTCTCGCCTGGGAACTGCGCCTCGCGCCGGTACAGACCGGCGGTTCGTGGCTGGCTTTGAAGTGCCTGCCGCTGCTCGCGCCACTGTTTGGAATCCTCAACGGTCGGCGCTACTCGTACCAGTGGGCGTCGATGCTCATCCTTCTGTACTTCACTGAAGGCGTGGTCCGCGCCACCACCGAGAAGGGGCTCAGCCAATGGCTGGCAGTTGCCGAAACCGTCCTCTCGCTGGTCTTCTTCTGCGCAGCGGTTGGCTACGCCAGGCTGAACCGTCCAGCGGCGAGCTAATCCAGGAGAACGACCAACCGTCGCCCCGGCATTCGCAGCGGATTCGCGTCAAACGTCACCCTGTGGGTCGACACGGTCGGGAAACTGCAACTTGTTCAAGGCATTGAGATAGGCCTTCGCCGAGGCAATCACGATATCGGTATCGGCACCGTTGCCATTGACGATGCGACCGCCTCTCGCCAGACGCACCGTTACCTCTCCTTGCGCGTCGGTGCCCGTGGTGATGGCATTGACCGAGTAGAGAAGCAACTGCGCGCCGCTTTCGGCGATGCATTCGATGGCCTTGAAAGTTGCGTCCACCGGGCCACTACCAATCCCCGATGCAGACTTCTCGACGCCGCCAGCCGTCAGCGTGACATTGGCAGCCGGCGTCTCGCCGGTCTCCGAACAAACGTGCGAATAGACCAGCTTGTAGTACTCATTGGCCGGAGCAATCTCTTCGTCCGAAACCAGCGCCTGCAGGTCTTCGTCGAAAATTTCGTGCTTCTTGTCAGCCAGTTCCTTGAAGCGGGCAAACGCGGCATTCAGCGACTCTTCGCTCTCGAGCACGATGCCCAACGCCGACAGCCGCGACTTGAAGGCATTGCGCCCCGAATGCTTGCCGAGTACCAGTTTGTTCTGCGCCCAGCCAACGTCTTCGGCGCGCATGATCTCGTAGGTTTCACGGTGCTTGAGGACGCCGTCCTGATGAATCCCGGATTCATGCGCAAAAGCGTTTGCGCCAACCACGGCCTTGTTAGGCTGAACCGGGTAACCGGTGATTTGCGAAACCAGCTTGGAAGCCGGTACGATCTGCGTCGCATCGATGCGCGTCTGGACCGGAAAGATGTCGCTGCGGGTCCTCACCGCCATGACCACTTCTTCGAGCGATGCGTTGCCTGCGCGCTCACCCAGGCCGTTGATGGTGCATTCGACCTGTCGCGCGCCAGCGAGTACTGCGGAAAGAGAATTGGCGACTGCCATGCCCAGATCGTTGTGGCAGTGGGTGGACCATACCACCTGGCCAGCGCCCGGGACGCGCGCAATCAGTGTGCGGATCAGTTCGCCCCATACCGATGGAACGCTGTAGCCAACGGTATCGGGAACGTTGATGGTTGTCGCCCCTGCCTCGATGACCGCCCCGAAAACACGGCACAGGAAATCGACGTCCGAACGCACCGCGTCCTCGGCCGAAAACTCGACGTCATCGGTGTACTCACGCGCCCAGCGCACGGCCCGGACTGCCGCCTCGACGACCTGATCGGGCGCCATGCGCAGCTTCTTCTCCATGTGGATCGGACTGGTGGCGATAAACGTATGAATCCGGCCACGCGGCGCCGGGGTAATCGCCTCGCCGGCTCGCCGAATGTCGTTCTCGTTGGAGCGGGCCAGCGAGCAAACGGTCGAGCCCTTGATCGCCTTGGCAATCGACCGGATAGCGTCGAAATCGCCTGGCGACGCTGCCGCAAAGCCCGCCTCGATGACATCGACCTGCATGCGCTCGAGCTGGCGTGCAACGCGCAACTTTTCCTCCTTGGTCATCGACGCGCCCGGGCTTTGCTCGCCGTCACGCAAGGTGGTGTCGAAGATTATCAGATGATCCTTCATGTCCTGACTCCGGAAAAAGCATGTAAGCAAACGGTAGCGCCGGCTTTGACTTGGCAAGCAAGCGAGACGCCGCAACCCCGCGGCGCATTCCCTGCCGACCACCCCTCTCATCGCCACTCTTCCGCTACGCAGCTGGCGGTGGTGAGGTCCTCGACCGGATCGTACGCGTCAAGGCCAGGATATACCCGGACAGAGCGTAGGCGACAAAAAGACCAAACAGGGCAACCGGAGGTTCGTACGAGACCACGGCAAACCCCAAGGCGATGGCAACGACGAACATGAAGGGAACGCTGCGCCGCAGGTTGAAATCCTTGAAGCTGTAGAAACGGATGTTGGTGACCATCGAGATGCCGGCAAAAATCACCAGGCCGCAGGCAAGCCAACGCACATCCTCAACTTCGACGTTCTTGTCGATCATCACCCAGAGAAAACCGGCAACCACAGCGGCTGCCGCCGGACTCGGCAGGCCCTGGAAGTAACGTCTGTCCATCACTTCCAGCGTCGTATTGAAGCGCGCCAGACGCAAGGCCGCGCCTGCGCAATAGATGAAAGCCGCTATCCAGCCCAGTCGCCCCATGTCCTTGAGCGCCCATGCGTAGGTGACCAGCGCCGGAGCGACGCCAAACGAAACCATGTCGGACAGCGAATCGTACTCCGCACCGAACGCGCTCTGTGTTCGCGTCATGCGTGCCACTCGCCCATCGAGACCATCCAGCACCATGGCCACGAAGATCGCCACCGCCGCCTGTTCGAAGCTGCCGCTCATCGCCTTGACGATGGCAAAGAAACCGCAGAACAGCGCCGCCGTGGTAAACAGGTTCGGCAGGACATAAATGCCTCGGCGCCGCAGCTCGGGGTTGAACAGGGTCTTGCGAGGCTTGATTTCGGGCATTGCGCTCTTGACTGAAATCGGGATCAGGCGGGGAGGAAGCGGCTGCCCCCCGCCTGCCGCAAATCACAGGATCGATCAGTTCTTGCTCTGGTCAACCAGTCTGTTCTTCTTGATCCAGGGCATCATGTCGCGCAGCTTGGCACCGACGGTCTCGACCTCGTGCTGGGCAATCAGGCGGCGACGCGCGGTCATCGCGGGATAGTTGGTTCGCCCTTCGAGGATGAACATCTTCGCGTAGTCGCCGTTCTGAATTCGTCTGAGCGCCGCCCGCATCGCGGCACGCGACTGTTCATTGATCACCTCGGGGCCGGTCACGTACTCGCCATATTCGGCGTTGTTGGAAATCGAGTAGTTCATGTTGGCGATGCCGCCCTCGTACATTAGGTCGACGATCAGCTTCAACTCATGCAGGCACTCGAAATACGCCATCTCGGGCGCGTAGCCGGCTTCGACCAGGGTCTCGAAGCCCATCTTGACGAGTTCGACGGCGCCCCCACAGAGCACTGCCTGTTCGCCGAAGAGGTCGGTTTCGGTCTCTTCACGGAAGTTGGTCTCGATCACGCCGCCTTTGGTGCCGCCATTGGCAGCGGCGTAGGAGAGGGCGATGTCGCGGGCCTTGCCGGATCGATCCTGGTGCACCGCGATCAACGACGGGACGCCACCACCCTTGAGGTACTCGGAACGCACCGTGTGCCCGGGACCCTTGGGCGCCACCATGATCACATCAACGTCGTCGCGGGGCACCACCTGGTTGTAATGAATGTTGAAACCATGCGCAAACGCCAGGGCAGCGCCCCTCTTCATGTTCGGGGCGACATCGGCGCTGTACACCTGTGGGATGCTTTCATCCGGCAACAGCATCATGACCACGTCGGCGTCCTTGACGGCACTGGCAACCTCATCCACGGTCAGACCGGCATTCTCGGCCTTGCTCCACGAAGCACCGTCCTTGCGCAGACCGACCGTCACCCTGACACCGGAATCGCTCAGGTTCTGTGCGTGCGCATGGCCCTGCGAACCGTAGCCAACGATGGTGACTTTCTTGCCCTTGATCAGGGACAGGTCGGCGTCCTTGTCGTAATAAACTTTCATGGAATATCCTCTCTTGCTGTTCGGTCTGATCAGACCTTTAGAATGCGCTCGCCACGGCCGATGCCACAGACCCCGGTACGAACCGTCTCGAGAATCAGTCCGGCGTCGATAGCCTGGATGAAGGAGTCGAGTTTCGCGCCGCTGGCGGTAAGCTCGATGACATAAGTCGATTCGGTCACATCAACGATATGGCCACGGAAGATGTCGGCCAGACGCTTGACCTCCTCGCGATCCTTACCGATGGCGCGCACCTTGATCAGCATCAGTTCGCGCTCGATATGCGCCGCCTCGGAGAGATCGACGACCTTGATGACATCGATCAACTTGTTCAGTTGCTTGGTGATCTGCTCGATAACGGCGTCCGTGCCCGAGGTGACGATGGTCAAGCGCGACAGGGAAACGTCCTCGGTCGGTGCCACGGTCAGGGTCTCGATGTTGTAGGCGCGCGCCGAGAACAGGCCCGCCACCCGCGACAGCGCACCAGCTTCGTTCTCCAGCAGGATTGAGATAATGTGTCGCATGCTGTCTTTCCCCTACAGATCTTCAGTCAGGATCATGTCGGCAAGGCCTTTGCCGGCAGCCACCATCGGAAAGACATTCGCTTTCTGATCGGTGATGAAATCCATGAAGACGAGATCGTCCTTGTGATCGACGAACGCCTTGTGCAGCGCGGCCTCGACGTCCTCCGGCTTCTCTACGCGGATGCCGACGTGGCCGTAAGCCTCGGCCAGTTTCACGAAGTCGGGAAGCGAATCCATGTACGACTCCGAGTAACGACTGCCGTAGAACATTTCCTGCCACTGCCTGACCATGCCAAGGTAGCGGTTGTTGAGATTGATGATCTTGATCGGCAAGCGGAACTGCTTGGCCGTGGAAAGCTCCTGGATACACATCTGGATCGAACCTTCGCCGGTAACGCAGACGACCTGTGTCTCCGGATGGGCAAGCGCCGCGCCAATCGCATAGGGCAGGCCGACACCCATGGTGCCAAGACCGCCCGAGTTGAGCCAGCGCCGTGGCTGGTCGAACTTGTAGTACTGCGCGGCCCACATCTGGTGCTGACCGACATCGGAGGTCACGATCGCGTTGCCGCCAGTCACCTCGTAGAGTTTCTCCATCACGTACTGCGGCATGATGACGCTCTTCCTGCGGCGGTATTTCATGCACAGCTTGGCACGCCACTCCTCGATCTGCTGCCACCATTCGGCGAGCCCCGCCGCATCCGGACTGGCATTGCCGGCTTCGAGCAGCTTGAGCATTTCGTCGAGAACGTCCGGGACATTGCCGACAATTGGCACGTCGACCTGGACCCGCTTCGAGATCGACGAGGGATCAACGTCGACATGGATGATCTTGCGGGGTATCGAGGAAAAGTTCTGCGGATTGCCGATCACCCGGTCATCGAAGCGGGCACCGATGGCCAAAAGGACATCACAGTGCTGCATGGCCAAGTTGGCTTCGACCGTGCCGTGCATTCCTGGCATACCAAGGAACTGCCGGTCGGTCGCGGGATAAGCACCCAGGCCCATCAGGGTGTTGGTAATCGGAAAACCCAGACGGCGGGTGAGCCGGGTCAACTGCTCGGCTCCGTTGGAGAGAATGACGCCACCGCCGCTGTAGATCATCGGGCGCCTGGCCTCGAGGAGCAGGTGCACGGCCTTCTTGATTTGCCCCAGATGCCCCTTGACGACCGGGTTGTAGGAGCGCATCTGGATCGTCTCCGGATAGTCGAACTTGCACTTGGCGGCCGTGACGTCCTTGGGAATGTCGATCACCACCGGGCCGGGACGACCACTGTTGGCGAGATAGAACGCTTTCTTGATCGTCACCGCCAAGTTGCGCACGTCATTGACCAGGAAGTTGTGCTTGACGCAGGGCCGGGTGATACCGACGGTGTCGCATTCCTGGAAAGCATCCTGCCCGATGTACTCGTTCGGCACTTGCCCGGAGATGATCACCAGGGGAATCGAATCCATGTAGGCGGTGGCGATGCCGGTCACGGCATTGGTCGCGCCAGGGCCCGAGGTGACCAGAGCAACGCCGACCTTGTGGGTCGACCGTGCCAGGCCGTCGGCTGCGTGCACGGCGGCCTGTTCGTGGCGAACCAGCACATGCTTGACCTGATCCTGCTTGAACAACGCATCATAGATATGCAGAACTGCTCCGCCGGGGTAGCCGAACACATATTCGACCTTTTCTTCCTGCAGGCACCTGATTACAATCTCCGCACCGGTCATCATCGTCATTGCCGTCGCCCCAGCTCGCAAATCATTCGAAAAAAGTCTGCAACGTTAACGCTTCGGCCTCGATTGGTCAAGGCATTCCCAAGAAACGACGCCTGCGTAGACAGGTGCCAAACCGACAACAGCAAGGATTTTCGCTCTGGCCAGCCAACGCGAACTGTCAGACTTCCTCACCGAGATCGAACGTCGCGCCTTCAAGCAGGCGATGTTCGCCGTGCACAACGAGGAGTCCGCGCTCGACATCGTCCAGGACGCCATGATGAAGCTCGCCGAGAAGTATGGCGACCGCCCACCGGCGGAACTCCCGATGCTGTTCCATCGCATCCTGCAGAACACGATTCGCGACTACTACCGGCGCAGCAAGGTACGTTCGCTGTGGACGACCCTGCTTTCCTCGCTCTCGCCGAGCGATGACGAGGATCACGATCCGCTGGAAACCATCGCCGGGGAGTCGGGGTCATACAGCCCGCAGACCCCGGACGGCCAGCTTCAGCAGGCGCAAATCCTTGGCATAATTGAGAAAGAAATAGAAATGCTGCCAGCGCGTCAACGCGAAGCGTTCCTCTTGCGTTACTGGGAAGATATGGATGTTGCCGAAACAGCGTCGGCCATGGGCTGCTCGGAAGGCAGCGTCAAGACGCACTGCTCGCGTGCCAACCACACGCTGGCGGCAGCACTGAAGGCAAGAGGAATTTCCTTATGAATGAACTACATTTCGCGTACAAACTCAGGCAATACCTGAATCGTGGGCTACATGAACTGCCGCCGACGACCCTCGATCGCCTCGCCAGTGCCAGAAGGCAGGCAATCGCACGGCAGAAGGTCGTGGTGCGCCGTTCGGCGCTGGCCACGGCGGGCGACTTCGTGCAGCATCAAGTCGAAGGCCTGCATCTGCGGCAGGTTCTGCTGGCACTGCTCCTTGCACTTGGCGTTGCCACCTACACCTATTGGTCCGCCGACGAGAGCATCGCCGAAATCGAGGCGATCGACAGCGCGCTGCTCGCCGACGACCTGCCGATTGCTGCCTACACCGACAGGGGCTTTGCTGCATGGCTGAAAAGCTCCGCTTCGCAGTAGTCCTTATCGGCTTTATCGCAGCTACCGGCTGGGCCGAGGTCCCGACCCCGTCGGCTATTGTCACACCGCCGCAGCCGCAGTGGAGCGAGTTGACGGTCGAGCAAAAGACCATCCTCGCCCCGCTTAGCGACGATTGGGACGCCATGGAGTATCACCGCCAGAAGAAATGGTTGGGGATCACTCGCCGCTTCTCCAGCATGACCCCGGAGGAACAACGTCGAATCCAGGTGCAGATGCAGGAGTGGGGCAAGCTGACCCCAGAACAGCGGCGTCTGGCGCGCGAGAACTTCAAGACTGCCAACAAGCTTCCGCTTGAGCAGAAGCAGGAACTCAAGCAGAAATGGGAGGAATACTCCAACCTGCCCGAGGAAGAAAAGGCGAGGCTCAAGCAGCAAGCCGAGAGCAAGCCGGTACCCAAACCGGGGCGCACGACGACCAGTGTCACACCGCCGTCCCTGACCGCTCGACCGGCCCCATCGACGCCGCCGCCCGTGGTCAGCAGCCCGCCCCCGATGGCGGGTGATACGCCTGCGCTCGCCAGCGGCAGCGCCGCGCCGCCGTCCAGCGAAGCCGAACCCAGGCGCTGATGGCGGTGCCGGATCCCGTTGGGCGGCCAAGCATTCTGCGCCGCCTGGCCAGCATGTTCTACGAAGCCCTCCTGCTGCTGGGCGTCCTGGCGGTACTGCTGGTCCTCCCGCACGCCCTCCTCGGTGCCTTCGGCCATGGCGTCCTGCATCCTGTCATCGGCTGGGCCCATTGCTTCATTGTGCTGCTGATCTATTTTCTCTGGTTCTGGAGCAACGGCGGGCAAACACTGGCCATGAAAACCTGGCGTATCCGGCTGGTAACCCGTGACGGACTGGCCGTCCGTCCGGCCCAGGCCTTCGTGCGCTTCCTGATGTGTTGGCCAAGTCTCGTGTTCCTCGGTGCCGGTATCCTGTGGGCGCTTGTCGATCGCGACCGGCTATTCCTGCATGACCGCTTGGCGGGCACACAGCTTGTGATGACCTGAGCAGCGATCAGCGCTTTTCGACCCACCAGATCATTGCCGTTGCCGCCAGCAGGAACAATATCGACGGCGTAGCCGCACTGAGCAATGGCGACCAGTGGTTGATCGCACCGAGATTCGAGAACAGGCCGTTGAGCATGTGGAACAGGGTGCCGATCATGACTCCGACAAAGATCTTGAGGCCGACCCCCTCGACCCGCGAGTGCGCACCGCCAAAGGGAAGCGCCAGCGCAACCATGACCAGGCCTGCCAGGGGGTAGATCACCTTCTTCCAGAAAGCGATGTCGTAACGGTTGGTGGTCTGATGATTGTCCGCGAGATGCTTGGTGTAGGCCGAAAGATGCCGCAGGGACATGCGATCGGGTGACACCAGAAGAACGGCAAGAATGTCGGGGTTGAGAGCCGAGCGCCACTGCATGTCCGGAACGCTCCGCACCTCGGCGCGCCCGCCTTCAAGGACAGTCTGCACCACGTTGGTCAAGCGCCAACTGTCCGGCACGACATACTCGCCTTCCGCCGCTTCGGTCATCGAGCGCAACTTCGCATCCTCGTCGAATTCGAAGATACGGATTCCTCGCAGGCGCGTATCCGGCAAGACGATGCGAACGTTGATGAAGCTTCGCTCATCCTTGACCCACAAGCCGGAGCGCAAGTCCTGTCCGACCATGCCGGTTCTTTCCTTTGAGCGCAACTGAAACGCCGCCCGCTCGGAGGGCGGCGCAACGTACTCACCGATCAGGAAAGTCAGCACGGCAAGAACACCAGCCACCTGGAACAGCACTGTGAGCAAACCGCCGGATGACAAGCCGGAAACCCGCAATACCGTGATCTCGGAATGGCGAGCCAGAGTCGACAGCGCATACAGCGTACCGATCAACACAGCGATCGGCATCAACTCATAGACCCGCCCGGGAATCCGCAGCAGGACGAAGGCAAAGGCATGATGCAGCTGATAGCCTCCCTGACCGACGTTCCTGATCTCGCCAAGCATGTCGAAGAAGGCGAAGAGCGCCAGAAACCCCAGCAGGACAAGCAGCACGGCGCCCATTACCTCGCGCCCCACATAGCGACGATAGAGCTTCATCGCGGCAGGCGCACGAAGGAGTGCACGGCAATTCGATGATAGAACAGGAGTGGCAGGAGGCTCAGCATGAGAAGATGGACCGTCATCAGCCCGACAGGAAACGACACTTTCCCGCTGGCGACCCAGCCTTGACTGATCGTCAGCAGATTGTTGTAGATGAGGTAGACCAGTATGGCCAGCAGCATGTTCGCCGAACGACCGGCGCGCGGATTGACGAACGAAAGCGGAATTGCCAACAAGGCCATGACTACTGCCGAGCATGGAATGCTCAGACGCCAGAGCAGTTCGGCCCGATAGGCGGGCAGGTCGACCGGCAGCAGTTCACGTAGCGGCATGCTCTTGGGAGTAGGCGTGATGCCTCGAGCCTCCTTGGTTTCCAAGCGAACCGCATAACGCACATACTCGAGAATACGAACCTCCGGGGAAGCGGGCGCAAGCTCGTAGCGGCGCCCATCCTGCAGGACGATAAAACGATCACCGTTCGCCGCTATCTCCTGGTGACCCGTCACGGCCATGGTGACCCCGACACGACCTTCCTTCGTTTCACTGACAAAGACGTTACGGACTTGGCTGGTGTCCTCGGCGATTCCTTCGACGAAAACCACGCGGTCACCGGCCGACGATTCGTGGAAGGTCCCCGGAGAAACTTCGCCGGCATCCTTGCGAATACTCAGCTTGCCACGGTACTCGGCGCTCTGGGACACCGCCCACGGCGACAGAAAAAAGGAAAGCGCGGCGATCGTCGCCACCAACGGTATGGCGAAGACCAGGACCGGCCGGATCCAGGCGGTCAGCGGCAAGCCGGAGGAGAACCACACCACCATCTCGGAATCGCGGTAGCAGCGCGAAAGCGTCAGCAGGATGGCGACAAACATGGATAGCGACAACAGTGGCGGGAGATAGTTGAGCGAGGCAAAACCGAGGAGCGCGGCCACGGCATCCGGCGCAACGCCACCTTGCGCGGCTTCGTTGAGCAGGCGAATCAGCTGCGTCGTCACCATGATGGCGAAAAGCGCCGTGAAAATGCCGGAGGCCGCATGCGCGAACTCGCGCCGGACAGCGCGCTGAAAGATCATTTTTTGACTTTGATGAAAAACTGCAGTGATAATCAGACTTTTGCAGCAAATACGCGTCACACGAGGAGGGGGAGTGGAATTTAGCATAAAAAGCGGTAGCCCGGAAAAGCAACGCAGCGCCTGTGTCGTGGTCGGCGTTTTCGAACCACGCAAACTGACGCTGGCCGCCGAGCTGCTTGACAACGCGGCGCACAACCACCTGTCGGATATCATTCGCCGCGGCGACATGGAGGGCAAGTCGGGCTCCACACTACTTCTGCACAATGTACCCGGAACCCTGTGCGACCGCGTCCTTCTGGTCGGACTGGGAAAGGAGAAGGAGTTCGGCGACAAGGAGTACGGCAGCGCCATTCGCAGTGCCGTGCGCACCCTCAATGAAACCGGTGCGTTTGACGGCACCATCTTCCTCACAGAAACGAACGTCAAGAAGCGCTCCGCGGCGTGGCGCGTGCGGCAGGCAAGCATTGCCGCCCACGAAGCCGTCTATCGTTTCGATCAGTTCAAGAGCAAGAAGGACAAGGTTCGCCGACCGCTGCGCAAGCTTACCTTCGTCGTTGATCGCCGCAACGAGTTGGCCGCCGCCGAAGCGGCCCTGAACCAGGGACAGGCCATTGCCGCTGGCATCTCTCTCAGCAAGAATCTCGCCAATCTGCCCGCCAACGTATGTACCCCGACCTACCTCGCGGAAGCGGCGCAACGCATGGCTGCCGAACACAAGATCGAGTGCCAGGTCCTGGAACGTGACGACATGGCGGCTCTCGGGATGCATTCGCTGCTCTCCGTCGCCCAGGGCTCGCGGCAACCGCCGAAGCTGATCGTCCTCCAGTACAAGGGCGACAAGGCCGACGCCAGCCCCGTGGTGCTCGTCGGCAAGGGCATCACCTTCGACACCGGCGGGATATCGCTGAAGCCGGCCCCGGACATGGACGAGATGAAGTACGACATGTGCGGCGCCGCAAGCGTGCTCGGAACGCTCAAGGCGGTGGCCCAGATGAAACTGCCGATCAACCTGACGGTAATCGTGCCGACCGCCGAGAACATGCCCGGAGGTGGCGCCAGCCGGCCGGGCGACATCGTCACCTCGATGTCTGGCCAGACCATAGAGATCCTCAATACCGACGCCGAAGGCCGACTGATTCTCTGCGACGCTCTGAGCTACGCGGCACGCTTCGACCCAGACACGGTAATCGATGTCGCGACGCTGACTGGCGCCTGCGTGATCGCTCTTGGCCACGTCGCCAGCGGCCTCTTCGCGAACAACGACACTCTCGCCCGGGAACTCCTCCATGCTGGCGATGAAGCACACGACCGGGCATGGCAGATGCCCCTCTGGAACGACTACCAGGAGTTGCTCAAGAGTCCGTTTGCGGATATGGCCAACGTGGGCGGTCGTTGGGGCGGCAGCATCACCGCCGCCTGCTTTCTTTCCCGCTTCACCCGGAAGTATGCCTGGGCGCACCTGGACATCGCCGGCACCGCCTGGAAGTCCGGTACCGACAAGGGTGCTACGGGACGGCCGGTACCGCTGCTCATGCACTACTTGCTGAAGCGGGCCGGGAAACTGACTTGACCCAGGTTTTCTTCTACCATGGCGCCAGCGACCGCATCGTGGCGACGGCCACCTTGCTCGGCAAGGCGTTCGCCCAGAAGAAAGCCGCGCTGGTCTACGCACCGGATGCCGAGGTGGCGGCCGCGCTGGACCGCCACCTTTGGATGCACCCGCCAACAGGTTTCCTCCCGCACGTACGCAGCGATTCGCCGCTGGCCGGCGAGACGCCGGTGCTGATCGCCAGCCAGCTGGACGTCGTGCCCCAGGACGAGCGCCTCTTCAATCTCGCAGCCGAGGTGCCGCCGGGGTTCTCCCGCTTTGCCAGCCTGATTGAAGTCGTCGGCCATCAGGACGAGGAGCGCGCCGCCGGCCGCCAGCGCGCCAGGTTCTACAAGGATCGTGGCTACGACATCACCTATGTCGATCTGTCAGGGAAAGGCTGATGGCAGACGCGACGGATCTCTTGCGTCGTGCGGACTCGCTGATCAAGGCGGACGCTGAGTTGTCGGATGGTGAGCGCCACGAGCAACCGCAACGAATGCCCCGGCGGCGCAGTTTCGTCGCGTCGGCGACGGCCACCGACAGACCGGACGCCACCGCGCGCCGCCCGACGGCGAGCGACGACGACCTGCCAGTGCTCACCGACGTGGTCCTGCCCGCGCCGCGCGACCCCGAAGAAGACGCGCACGGCATCGCCGCCGGGCTGCGCTCGACGCTTGCCGGGGACCTGGCCGACGTCATTGATCGGCAACTGGCCGACCAGGTGCCGGCGCTGCTCGAAGCCACGCTCGTCAAGGCCACCGGGGAACTGCGCTTGGGCCTCGAGGCGACGATCAGGAGTGCATTGAGTGACTTCCTTGGCCAGCGAGGACAACTGCGCCTGCCCCTGGGCGAGCCCGGAGGCGACGAACCCGCGACGCACGACAGCCAGCCGGCGGTGTGACCCGGAGCCGGAGCACGTTCCGGTATAATGCGCGATCCTGATATCCACCAATGCTCGCTATGGAACTCGCCAAAAGCTTTGAACCGGCGGAAATCGAACGTCGCTGGTACCCTGAATGGGAAGCGAGAGGCTATTTCAACGCCGGCCTCGATACTGAGAAGTCCGCAGCCTTCTGCATCCTGCTGCCGCCGCCAAATGTAACCGGCACACTGCACATGGGCCATGGCTTCAACCAGGCGATCATGGACGCACTTACCCGCTACCATCGGATGCGCGGTGACAACACGCTTTGGCAACCCGGAACGGATCACGCCGGTATCGCCACGCAAATCGTCGTCGAGCGCCAGCTGGATGCGCAGGGAGTCTCGCGCCACGACCTGGGCCGTGAGAAGTTCCTCGAGAAGGTCTGGGAATGGAAAGAGTTCTCGGGCAGCACCATCACCCGGCAGATGCGCCGCCTCGGTACCTCGCCTGACTGGCGCCGCGAGCGCTTCACGATGGACGCCGGTCTGTCGAAAACCGTCACGCAGACCTTCGTCCGCCTTTACCGGGAAGGCTTGATCTACCGGGGCAAGCGCCTGGTGAACTGGGACCCGGTATTGCAGACCGCGGTCTCCGATCTCGAAGTCGTGCAGGAGGAAGAACAAGGCCACCTGTGGCACATCCGCTATCCGCTGGCTGACGGCAGCGCGATGCTGACCGTCGCCACCACGCGACCGGAAACGATGCTCGGCGACACGGCGGTGATGGTCCACCCAGAAGACGAGCGTTACCGGCACCTGCTGGGAAAAATGGTGAGACTGCCGCTTTGCGGGCGGGAAATCCCGATCATCGCCGATGCCTACGTCGATCTCGAGTTCGGCACTGGCTGTGTCAAGGTAACGCCGGCGCACGACTTCAACGACTACGCCGTCGGCCAGCGGCACAAGCTGCCGCTGATCCCCATCCTGACTCTCGACGCCCGGATCAACGACAACGCACCGGCTCGCTACCAGGGAATGGATCGCTTCGACGCGCGCCGGCAGGTGGTCGCCGACCTCGAGAGCGAAGGCCTGCTTGACAAGGTCGAGGCACACACGCTGAAGGTGCCGCGCGGTGACCGCACCGGCGTCGTCATCGAACCCATGCTCACCGACCAATGGTTTGTCGCCATGAGCAAGCCCGGCGCTGACGGCACGAGCATCGCCGGCAAGGCGCTGGCCTGCGTGGCGACGGGCGATATCCGGTTCTTCCCCGAGAACTGGGTGAATACCTACAACCAGTGGCTGAACAACATTCAGGACTGGTGTATCTCGCGACAACTCTGGTGGGGCCACCAGATCCCGGCCTGGTACGGCCAGGACGGGCGGATCTTCGTTGCCCATGATGAGGCGGAAGCCCGCGCCGAGGCCACCGAACAGGGCTACGACGGCCCACTGACGCGCGATGCGGACGTCCTCGACACCTGGTACTCGTCGGCGCTGTGGCCCTTCTCGACGCTCGACTGGACACCCCGGTGGCCGGCCGAAACGAATCCGGCCCTCGACCTCTACCTGCCGTCCACGGTCCTGGTCACCGGATTCGACATCATCTTCTTCTGGGTGGCGCGGATGGTGATGATGACTACGCACCTCACCGGCAAGATCCCCTTCCGCCACGTCTACGTTCACGGCCTGATCCGCGACGCAGAGGGCCAGAAGATGAGCAAGTCGAAAGGCAATGTCCTCGACCCGATCGACCTCATCGACGGCATCGGCCTCGCGGCGCTGATTGATAAGCGAACCAGCGGCCTGATGAATCCCCGACAGGCCGAACAGATCGAGAAGCGCACCCGCAAGGAGTTCCCCGCGGGTATCCCGGCGTTCGGCACCGACGCCCTGCGCTTTACCTTCCTGTCGCTGGCCAGCCCGGGGCGCGACATCAAGTTCGACCTCAGCCGCTGCGAAGGCTACCGCAACTTCTGCAACAAGTTGTGGAACGCCGCTCGCTTCGTCCTGCTGCACACCGCCGGCCAGGACCTCGGTCTGGCTGCCTGTGCGGGCGACGCCTGCACGACTGCACTGAGCTTCTCCTTCGCCGACCGCTGGATCGTCAGCGAGCTGCAGCGAACCGAAGCCGAGGTCGCCCAGCACTACGCCGACTACCGCTTCGATCTGCTGGCACGCGCAACTTATGAGTTCATCTGGGATGAGTTCTGTGACTGGTACGTCGAGTTGGCCAAAGTGCAGCTGCAGAATGGCGACGAGCCACAGATCCGCGCGACACGCCGAACGCTGGCGCGGGTGCTGGAGACCGTTCTTCGCCTGGCGCATCCACTGTTGCCGTTCATCACCGAAGAACTCTGGCAGGCGGTGGCACCGATTGCCGGCCGCAAGACCCACGACTCGGTGATGCTCGCCGCCTTTCCTGTGGCCCAAGTGGAAAAGATCGACGCGCACAGCGAAGCCAGTGTTCAGCAACTGAAGGCCCTCGCCTACGCCGGTCGCAACCTGCGCGGCGAAATGAACCTCTCACCGGCGCTGCGCGTGCCGCTGCTCGCCAGCGGCAACAGCCAGTCGCTCAAGGAATTCGCTCCCTACCTGAAGGCCCTGTGCAAGCTGGCCGAGGTGCAGATCGTCGACGAACTACCCGCGGAGGCAAGTGCACCAATCGCCATCGTCGGCGAGACCAGGCTGATGCTGCAGATCCAGATCGATCCAGCCGTTGAAATGGATCGACTCGACAAGGAAATCGCTCGCCTCGTCGGTGAGATCGGCAAGGCGCGAGCCAAACTCGCCAACGAGAGTTTTGTCGCGCGCGCTCCGGCGCAGGTGGTCGAGCAGGAAAGGAAGCGACTGAACGATTTCATCGCCACCCTCGACAAGCTCGAACCGCAACGCGAACGTCTCAGCCGTCGTTAGGCTTTGCCGGCCACTGCCGGTCGCCGTCAGCATTCAACATTCCAGGAAGACGGGCAACAGACCACGCAAGGCGTTGCCGACATAGAGCGCAGGCCCTTGTACCAGATCCTCCAGGCGCAAGACCGTTTCGACGGCCCGACCCGAGTCCAGCAAGGTTCGGCGCAAGACCCCGGGGAGCAAGCCGCAGGCGACTGGCGGCGTCAGCAAGATGCCGTCGCGCTCGACAAAGACGTTGCTGCGGGCGCCTTCGCACACCTCGCCCCGAGCATTCAGGAAAATGGCGTCGAACACCGTTGCCCGCCCGGCCAGCGCTGCCAGAACGCGATCATAGCGAGCACGGGCCGTCGTCTTGTGGCGCAGCAGGTAGTCGTCTGCCTCCAGCACTTCGTCCGCCAGGACGACGCGCCATGACATCCCCTCGTCGTTCGGCATTGGCGAGGACACGGCCTGGCAACGCCCGTCATGCGCCAACGTCAGACGAACGCGATAGACACCACGTTGCCGACACGCCGCCTCGTTGGCCAGTTTCGCCGACACCGCTGGCAGCGGACAGGCAAAACCAAGTGTCTTGGCCGAGGCCTGCAGGCGCTCGATATGCTGCGCCAGCAGAGGGTAAGCGCCGGCTTGCAGGCGTAGAGTTTCGACCAGTTCAAAGCCCGGATCGAAGCCGCTCAGAAAGCTCGCCTTCAGCAGGCATTCCGCGTATTCGCGGCGCGGATCGGCGTCGGCCACGATGCCGCTTCCGACACCGAGCCGGGCCTGGCGCTCCGACCCCAGTTCGATGGTACGGATGGCAACGTTGAAGCGGCAGTCGCCCCCCGGCGCCAGCCAGCCCAGCGCACCCGTGTACAGCCCGCGTGGCGACGCTTCCAGTTCGGCAATTCGCTGCATAGCGCGTATCTTGGGCGCGCCGATAATCGACCCGCACGGAAAGAGTGCGCGGAACAATTCGGCCAGACAGGTTCCGGGCACATCCGCCGTCACCGTGGACACCATCTGCCACAGCGTCGGATAAGCCTCCGCTTCGCAGAGGGTAGTAACACTCACTCCGCCCGGCTTCGCCAGACGCCCCAGATCGTTGCGCAGCAGATCGACGATCATGATGTTCTCGGCGCGCTCCTTGGTCGACGACAGCAGGGCTGTACGTCTCGCCTCATCTTCCAGAGGGGAATCGCCACGTGCTGCCGTACCTTTCATCGGGCGCGTTACCACCCGAGCGCCGCAGCGCTCGAAGAACAGCTCGGGCGAGAACGAGAGTATCGTCGCCTCGGCCGTATCGACGTAGCCACCATAGCGAACCGGCTGTCGCTCGCGCAGGCCCGCGTAGAGCGCCAGCGGATGACCGTAGAGCTGGAAAGTCAAGGGGAAAGTGAGGTTGAGCTGGTAACAATCGCCATCCGCGATCCAGCGAAGAATCTGCCTCACCTGCGAGGTGTGCGTCGCGGCATCGACGGCGGGCGTCAGTTCGGCAATCCCGGCCGTTCGGAGATGCTCGGGAATCGTCGCCAGCCTCTCCGCAAGAAAGGCATTCACCGCCCCCGCGGCGAGCCGCTGGCCTTCGGCGAAAAGCCAGGCCCGCAACACCGGACGGCCTCGGGGAGCTGGCGGCACGGCCGCCTCGAAGCTGGCGCCGAGCCCATAGTCGGCGGCCAGCGCCACCCACTGTCCGGCAGCGAGCGCGGCTTCGATCGCGGTGAACACCGGCACCGGATCGTCGGACGCCTCTACCTGCCAGTAGCGGAGCCAGCCGGTGAGCAGAAGGGCACCGCCAGCGTCGCCGTCAAACAGCGCGAAATGGCTGCGCTGGCCACTCGCGGCCATCATTCGGGTGCCTCCACCGGGAACGGCCGACGTAGCCTTGGCAACGGAGCCTCCACCCGGCGAAGTCGGCCCTTACTTGCGCTTGAGGAAGTACTCGAACACCCGGTCGACCTCGGCGCTGGACAACAGCTCGTTGCCGGTCTGCCTGGCGAAGGCCTGAAAATCCTTCAGCGAACCGGGATCCGTCGCCAGAACGTGGAGGACTTGACCCGGTGACATGTCGGACAATGCTTTCTTGGTGCGCAGAATCGGTAGCGGGCAGTTCAGCCCCTTGACATCGAGTTCTCGGTCGAAGTGCATGGTCGGTTCCAGAACGAAAGCGGGGGCATATTTTAACCGCCATTCCTCTTTTGCTTGGCTTCTTCGGCCTGCAGCTTGCGCAACTCGCGCAGCCGGGCGTCCACAGCGGACTGTTCGAAGAAGCTGCCGTCGGTGGCCTGCTGCGCAAATTGCAGTTGCTCGACCGCCGGCCCCAACTGGCCCTGCAAAAGATAGAACTCCGCCTGGGCCCGGTGCTGTTGCAGGCGCTTGCCGGTGAGCGCAAAGGTCCTGGCCTGCAAGCCGTACAGCCTGTAATCGGAAGCATACAGTGGCAACTGCGCGTCAAGAAAGCGCTGGCCCTGCTCATACTGTCCAGCGGCAAGGAGCGCCTCGGCATACCCATAGACCAGCGCCCTCGACTGGGGATACCGTTGCAAGGCATCACGATAGATCAGCAAGGCGCCGGCCTGATCGCCTGACGCCAGTCTTGTCTCGGCAGCCAGACCGGCGATCATGGGCGAGGACAACTTCAGCGCAAGCAGGGCCTCGACTTCGCGCTGCGCTGCGGCGACCTCCTTCGCCCGCAGCAGCGAGTACGCCAGGCCGTAGCGAGTCGCCGCCTCGGAGGCGTATTTCTTCTCCCGCAGCTGGGTGCCGAAGTCGCCGACGGCCTCGCGAGCACCACTCGCCTGCACCCGGATCCTCGCCCGCACGAGGTGGAAGTCCACGCTGTCGGCGACCTGCCGATAGGGAGAGCCATCTGCCCGATTCTGCATGTCCGAGATGCGCTCGACAGTCAATGGATGCGAGCGTAGATACACCGGCGCGTTGTTCTCGTAAACCCGCCCCGCCTGTTGCAGGCGACCAAAGAAGTCGCCCATGCCGCGCACGTTGTAGCAGGCACTGGCCAGTGTCTGGTATCCCATACGATCGGCCTCGCGTTCGAAATCTCGGCTGTAGGCCAATTGCGACTGTATCGAACCGGCCTGCGCCGAGGCGATCGCCGCACTCGCCACCTGCGAATTGGATCGGGCGGCGAGGACGCCAACCGCCATTGCGATCATCGTGGCGATCGAATTCTGCTTCTCCCGGGCAATCTGCCGGGCAAGATGATTCTGCGTGACATGCGAGATTTCATGCGCCAGGACGCCGGCCAGTTCAGACTCCGATTGCGCGGTCAGCAGGGTCCCTGTGTTCACGCCGATGAATCCACCAAACATCGCAAAAGCGTTGACCGTGTTATCGCGGATGGCAAAGAACTGGCAGTCGACCGTCGGGTTCGGACTGGCTGCCACCAGGCGACTACCAAGACGATTCAGGTAGTCGTTGATCTCGGCATCGTCCACATAGCTCGGCTCGCGCAGGCGGATTTCGTTAAAGATCCGTTCGCCGATCTTGCGCTCCAACTGTGGCGAAAACTCGGAGCGCGCCGCCTCGCCCAGATCCGGAAGATCATCGGCGAGAACCGCTTGGGGACGACCGAGCAGGGCCAGCACGACGAACGACAGGGCAGCAAGAGTGATTCTGATCAAGGGAACTCCCGGGCAACTCCAGCCCATGCTGGGAAGGATGACGTATCATACCCAATCGCTAGCTGTCGAATTGTTACAAAGAGTTACCAGTGATCAACCGCACGTTCGGCGGGATGGTCCGGTTCCCAACCCTTGCCCTGCATTCACGATACCGATGCCCGCCAACCCACTCACGCATTTCAATTCCAGAGGCCAGGCGCAAATGGTCGACGTCGGCGAAAAATCCGAGACCCGTCGTCAGGCGAGCGCGGCGGGCAGCATCCACATGCAAGCAGAAACGCTGGCTCTGATCGTCGCCGGTTCAACCAGCAAGGGAGATGTGCTCGGTGTCGCGAGGATCGCCGCGATTCAGGGCGCCAAGCGCACTTCGGAACTGATTCCCCTCTGCCACCCGCTGGCCTTGACGAGGGTTTCCATCGACTTCGAGATTGATGCGCCAGCCGGCGCGGTGCATTGCCTGAGTCGTGCGGAGTGCTTCGGTCGCACCGGCGTCGAAATGGAAGCGCTCTGTGCCGCGAGTATCGGGTTGCTGACGATCTACGACATGTGCAAGTCGATCGATCGTGGCATGCGCATCGAGGGGATTAGACTAGTCGAGAAATCCGGCGGCAAGTCCGGGCACTGGGTGCGCGATTGATGCGGCCGCACTTGATTATCCCGCTCTTCCGAACAGTGCACATGCCGACTTTAATTGATTAATCTTCAGCGAGTAGAGAAAACCCTCGTTGGCAGCCTGACTTAACGAGATAGCCGGCGAGCCGCAAGTGCGCATTCGGCGCAGGAAAACCCGTGCCGTCGTCACGCAACCGTTGTCCAAGGATGTGCCGGACGAACGCGATTGCGACGCTATTCTGCTTGACGGATTTGTTCGCGCGTGTTGGAATTGGCGGCTTTTCGTGTCCCCGAACAATTTACCCCTAGGAGGAACTCATGGCGACTTACAAGGAACTACTCGTACAACGCGCGGAACTGGAAAAACAAATCGAGGAAACGCGCAGCCAGGAGGTGGCGGCTGCCGTAGTTCAGGCCAAACAACTTATCGCCGAATACGGCCTGACGGCAGCGGATTGTGGCTTCAAACTCACACCCAGCGCCGCGCAGATGGCTGGAAAGACCAGGACGCCTGTCGCCGTCAAGTATCGCGGCCCCAACGGCGAAACGTGGTCCGGCCGCGGCAAGGCGCCGAACTGGCTGACCAGTCTTGTCGCTCATGGACGCGACAAGAACGACTTCCTGGTCCACAAGCCCTGATCCCGCTACCTGCGTAGCTGCACATGAACGTCCTGGTGACCGGAGGCACCGGTTATATCGGCTCGCACGCCTGCGTTGCGCTGTTGGCTGCGGGACATTCGGTAACGGTGCTTGACGACCTTTCCAATAGCCAGGCCGAGGTAGTCGCGCGGGTCGCCCGTATTTCCGGGCAACTGCCCACTTTCTTCGCAGGAGATGTCCGTGACCGTGCCCTGCTGCGTCGGATCTTCGCGGCGTCACCCATCGATGCGGTGCTTCACTTCGCCGGCCTCAAGTCGGTTGGCGAGTCGGTCGCTCAACCCCTGCGCTATTACGACTGCAACGTCGGTGGAGCGGTCGCCCTGTGCGAGATAATGGCCGAAGCGGCGGTCAGGACGCTGATTTTCAGTTCGTCGGCAACCGTCTATGGCGACCCGGCTTCGGTTCCGATTCGCGAGGACTTTCCCCGCTCGGCGACCAATCCCTACGGGCAAAGCAAGCTGATGATCGAAGACATCCTTGCCGACCTGACGCGGGCCGACCCGGAATGGCGAATTGCCCGCCTGCGCTATTTCAATCCGGTAGGTGCACACGAGACTGGCCTGATCGGCGAGGAGCCGAGCGGAGTACCCAACAACCTGCTGCCCTACGTGGCGCAGGTGGCCGCCGGCAAACGGCCGCAGCTCAGTGTTTTCGGCAGCGATTATCCAACACCCGACGGCACCGGCGTACGCGACTATATACACGTAATGGATCTGGTCGAAGGCCATCTGGCGGCACTGAATTATCTGCTCGACAAGGGCGGCTTGCTGACTGTCAATCTGGGTACCGGTTGCGGTTATTCGGTGCTCGACATGGTGCGTGCCTTCGAAGCAGCCAGCGGACGGCCGGTACCCTATGCGCTGATGCCGCGCCGACCCGGAGATATTGCGGCATGCTATGCCGATCCGCAGCTGGCCAAGGACCTGCTGGGCTGGGCAGCGCGGCGTGGCATCGATGAAATGTGCCGGGACGCCTGGCGCTGGCAGCAGCGACGCGCTGCCTGAGTCTCGCCGGCGATGGCAACCTATGCAATTGGCGACATCCAGGGGTGCTTCGACTCCCTGCAGCGGCTCCTCGCGGAATGCAGTTTCGACTCGTCTGCCGACCGCCTGTGGCTGGTGGGCGATCTGGTCAATCGTGGGCCGCGCTCGCTCGACACCTTACGCTTCGTGCGTAATCTCGGCGACACGGCCATCACGGTCCTCGGCAATCATGACCTCTACCTGCTGATGGCCGCGGAAGGATTCGGCAGGCGCAACAAGGGCGATACACTCGATGAGATCCTGAATGCGCCGGACCGCGATGAACTGCTTCACTGGCTGCGGCACCGACCGCTCTGCCATCACGAGGGGCAGTTCTGCATGGTGCATGCCGGCCTGCTGCCGCAGTGGACGGTAACGCGGGCGCGGGCGCTGGCAGCAGAGGTCGAGGCAACGCTCGCCGGCCCGGGCTACCTGGAATTCATGGCCAACATGTGGGGGAGCGAGCCGGCCTCGTGGTGCGACGAACTTGCGGGCTGGCCTCGCCTGCGAGTGATCGTTAACGCGATGACGCGAATGCGTTTCTGTTCACTCGACGGCGTCATGGAATTCAAGACCAAGGGTGAAGCAAGCGCCGCACCTGCCGACCACGTACCATGGTTCGACGTGCCGGGCAGGCGTAGCGCCGGTGACGTGCTCGTCACCGGCCACTGGTCGGCGCTTGGACTGAAGATCGAAAACAATTTGCTGGCATTGGATTCCGGTTGCCTTTGGGGCCGCCATCTGACGGCCGTGCGCCTCGATGATCGAGCGATATTTCAGGTGGATTGCTCGGCAGGAGAAACGGCGACCTGAAGCGGTCATCTGCTGACCAGACGGCGAGAGGTTGGTCGCCGAGCCGGCAAGGGCCCAGCATTTCGCATGACCCCTGTCCTCCACGATTCCATCTCCTCCGGGGACCTGAAGTCTGCCTGCCGGCGAAGTTGGCCCTCGGCCCCGCCTTGGGCATCTCGACGCAAGTCGTTTTTTTCCGTGCGCTCACCAGTCGTGCTATTTTTTCTCTCCCCGTCAACTACCTGAGACGAAACAACGTGACTCTTAATCGCCTGATCCAGACGGTCGCGGCGACCGCCGTGTGCGGAATGCTGGCCGCCTGCGCCACGACCGAACCACAGCTTGACGCTTCCGGGTCACGCCCGACGGCAGCACGAGCCAGGGAGCAGCAGCAACTCAAATTCCAGCTCGCCAGTGGCGTGTACCGTTGCGAGCTGGGCCAACGCGTGGAAATCCAGCGCGATGCGCGCAACGCCAATCTGATCGAGCTGAACTGGCAGGGAAGTCGTCACACGCTGCAGCGTTACGACTCCACCTCAGGCCTCCCCCGCTACGAGGACCGGAAGAATGGCCTGCTCTGGATTGACCTGCCCTGGAAGAGCGTCCTGATGGACGTCAACAGTGGACGACCGCTCGCCAACGAGTGCAAGGCCGCGCAGGGCAAGGCAGCGGCCGGCCGACAGTCGATGACGAGTGGGTGAGGCGCGTAGCGCAGCGCCCGGGAAAAAGACCTGTCCTTGAACTTGGCGGAAAATAGCCGCTGATCGGGCTCCTGAATGACGGCAGACTCTTCGCCGTCATTCAGCCTGACGATCCCCGTCTGCCGTCAGCGCAGCCCGCGAGCAGGCAGCCGAAAACCGACGCCGACGACCGGCCAAACGCCTTTCGTCGTTCGACCTCTCACCACGGGGTGGTACCAAAAGCCCTATTGAAGCACTCGGCGATGTCACTCCGGCTCGGACGATGATTCTGACCGCCGCGATGCGCAATCTTGATCGCGCCCATCACCGCCGCCAGACGCCCAACCTTCTCCCAGTCCCAGCCGGCAGCAATCCCGTGCAATAGACCCGAACGATAGGCATCACCGCATCCGGTGGGGTCGACGACGGCATCCGCCTGAACACAGGGAATCTCATGGCGGCGACCATTGGCGTGGATGAGTGAGCCCTCGCCGCCGAGCGTCACGATCAGCGCTTCAAGCTCGCCGGCCAGGTGTTCGAGCGACCGGCCAGTCCGATCACAAAGCATCTTGGCTTCGTAGTCGTTAAAACAGGCGTAGTCGGCCAGCCGAATGAAACTCATCAGTTCATCACCCGAGAACATGGGCAGCCCCTGGCCAGGGTCGAAAACGAAGGGAATGCCCGCCTGCGCAAGGTCATGCGCGTGCTGGAGCATGCCATCACGCCCGTCGGGAGCGACGATTCCAAGAGTGACCTTCGGCACGTCGGCAACCCGGTTGAGGTGTGAGTAAGTCATTGCCCCGGGATGAAAAGCGGTGATCTGATTGTCGTCAAGATCGGTGGTGATGAAGGCTTGCGCTGTAAAGCTCCCGGCAATCCGGCGCACATGCGCGCGCGACAGGCCGAGGTCGTCGAGCCGCACGAGGTAGGCATCCGCATCGTCGCCGACGGTGGCCATGATCATTGGCTCGCCGCCCAGCAGTTTAAGGTTATAGGCGATGTTGCCCGCGCAACCCCCAAATTCCCGGCGCATTTCCGGTACCAGAAAGGCGACGTTCAGGATGTGAATCTGCTCGGGAAGAATGTGGTTCTTGAAACGATCATGGAAAACCATGATGTTATCGAAGGCGATCGAGCCGCAGATGAGCGTGGACATGGTATTTCCGGAGTCGAAGGGGGTGGAGAAAAAGTATAGCATCCCCACCGGCAGGTGCCGTCCCGCCGGATCGGCAGAACGCTCAGGGGTAAAAGACGTACAGCCGGTAACCTGCCGCCTGAATATCTTTGGCCTCGAGCCACAGGCGGACCTCGACGTCGGCATTCGGTGCAAAGGCCCCGTTGTCGACAACGGCCGCTGGCAGATACTCGACGGGCAGGAGGACGCGACGCACGATGACCTTGTCGCTGGTGTCGGTCAAGGCAAGTTCAAGCGCCGGGTAGGCCTGGGCATAGGTCGCCGCGTTGCGCAGCGTCGCCTGCAAGGCCAACAGCCGGCCACGCCCCGGCTCGTTCTGCAGGTCCGAGGCTTCGATGCTGATCATCTCGGCATGCCGAGGCAGCGGGATTTCGCTGCCCAGGGCCTCACTGAGCGCCGCCAGCGCAGGCCGCAGGCCGGGCGTCGCGATGGCGATGGCGGTGCGAAAATGGAAAACGAGCTGACCGGCGAGCACCAGCGCCAGCAACAGGGCGGCGAGGGCCAGGGACTTCGTCAAGACGCGACGCACCGGCACGCCCGGGCTGCCGCTTACCCGCGCCAGCCAGCTGCCGTAAGCTGGAACTTCGGCGGGCGACTCGGGGGGCGCAAGACCACCGACCGCTGCTGATTCTGCATCGGCAGCAGCAGCGGTCCATTCGGGACTTGTGGCCGGCGAGCCCACAGATGGCGACGAGCCTGCCGGCGCGCCACCAGGGAAGTTGGCGATCGACGCGGTCTCGGCAGCGAGCGCTTCTTCATCGCGCGGCAGCGCGGCGCCAACCGCAAGCGGTGTGACCGCTTCGCGATTGGCCTCTGAGGCCGGGCTGGTCACCGGTTCGCTGTCGTCGAGCAAACTGTCAAGCGCATTGAAAACGTTTTGGCATCGTCCACAACGAACTTTCCCGGCACGCGCCCTGAGCTGCTCGGAAGTAACGCGAAACACCGTCTGGCAATTTGGGCAGGCGGTCTTCATGGGGATCAGGGCTTGACGCCGGCAAGACACACCCAGCCATCACGGGTATCCGCCAGATGCAGCGGCAAGTACGGCGCATACGCTGCGATCAGGTCGCCGGTCTGCTCAGACAGAATGCCCGAAAGCGCCAGCCGGCCACCGCGACGTACGTGGCCGCAGATCGCCGGCGCCAGAACCTTGAGCGGGTTGGCGAGAATGTTGGCGACGACGAGGTCGAACTGCCCGTTCAACTCGCGCCCCGAGCCCTGGAAGCGGGCGCTGACGCCATTGCGCTCGGCATTGCTTCTCGACGCGATCACCGCCTGCTCGTCGATGTCGACACCGACAACCTCGGCGGCACCCAGCCGCGCCGACGCGATGGCGAGAATACCGGAACCACAGCCGTAATCAAGGACCGACAGCCCCGGTGTGACGCTGCGTTCGAGCCATTCCAGGCACAGGCGAGTGGTTGGGTGAGACCCCGTGCCGAAGGCCATCCCGGGGTCAAGAACGAGAACCATCGCCTCGGGGTCAGGCGCGTCGTGCCATGAAGGAACGATCCACAAACGAGCCGAGACACGAATCGGTTCAAACTGGGCCTGGGTCACGCGCACCCAATCCTGCTCGGCAACCGCCTCCTGTGTGTAGGGTGGTGAAGTGGCCAGACCGGCCTGTTTTGCACAGGCGGCGATCAGGCGAGCGGCGTCGGTGTTCGCGGCGGTCAGAGCGACGACCCGCGAGCGATCCCAGCCCGGGCGGGTAAGCGATCCGGGCTCGCCGAACTGAGGACTCTCGTTAGGCGTCCCGGCGTCCGCATCCTCGATACTGACCGCCAGCGCGCCGTGTTCGAGCAACGCGTCGGCAAGCGCCTCGGCGTGCAGGCAGTCGGTTTCCATGCCGAGGGATAGCCAGGCCATCGATGATCTGCCTGTCAGCCGCCCTTCTTGACCTCGTCCTTGGCCGCCAGGCGTTGCTCGAGATAGTGGATGCTCGTACCGCCTTCCATGAAGCGAGCGTCGTGCAGCAATTCCTGATGCAGGGCGATATTGGTCTTGATACCCTCGATGCTCATTTCCGACAGGGCAATACGCATACGCCGGATAGCCTGGTCGCGGCTGTCCCCATAGGAAATCACCTTGGCAACCATCGAGTCATAGTGTGGCGGAACCGTGTACCCCTGATAGATGTGCGAGTCGACGCGAATGCCGGGCCCGCCGGGGGGATGATAGAAGCTGATCTTGCCCGGCGAGGGAACGAAGGTGAAAGGATCCTCGGCGTTGATTCGGCATTCGATGGCGTGGCCACGGAAACTGAGATCGCGCTGTCGGAAACGAAGCTTCTCTCCGGCAGCAATGCGGATCTGTTCGGCAACGAGATCGACGCCGCTGATCAGTTCCGTAACTGGATGCTCGACCTGAATGCGCGTGTTCATCTCGATGAAAAAGAATTCACCGTTTTCGTAAAGGAACTCGAACGTGCCCGCGCCGCGGTAGTTGATTTTCCTGCACGCTTCGGCACAACGCTCGCCGATGCGCACGACGTGCCGGCTAGCAATACCCGGTGCCGGCGCCTCCTCGATGATTTTCTGGTGGCGACGTTGCATCGAGCAATCGCGCTCGCCAAGGTAGACGGCATTCCGGAAGCTGTCGGCAAGCACCTGAATCTCGACGTGCCGCGGGTTCTCGAGGTACTTCTCCAGGTAGACGTTTGGATTGCCGAAAAAGCTCTGTGCCTCCGCACGCGTCATCGTCACGCCATTGATCAGCGCCGCTTCGGTATGGATGACGCGCATCCCGCGTCCGCCGCCGCCGCCGGCCGCCTTGATGATCACCGGGTAGCCGACTGCCTTGGCAATACGCAGGATCTCCATCGGATCTTCGGGCAACGCACCGTCGGAACCGGGAACACAGGGGACGCCGGTAATGCGCATGGCCTCCTTGGCGGATACCTTGTCGCCCATCAAACGGATGGTTTCGGGACGCGGACCGATGAACACAAAGCCGGAAGACTCGACACGCTCGGCGAAATCCGCGTTCTCGGAAAGAAAGCCATAGCCCGGATGAATGGCCTGCGCATCGGTGACCTCGGCCGCCGAGATGATTGCCGGAACGTTCAGGTAGCTCTGCGCGGAGGGCGCCGGACCAATGCACACCGATTCGTCGGCAAGTCTGACGTACTTGGCCTCGCGGTCCGCCTCCGAGTGCACGACGACGGTCTTGATACCCAACTCGCGGCACGCTCGCTGAATACGCAGGGCGATTTCTCCACGGTTGGCGATGAGGACTTTCCCGAACATGGCCGATGATTCTCCCTAGCCGATGATGAACAGCGGCTCACCGTACTCAACCGGCTGACCATTCTCGACAAGGATCGCCTTTACCGTCCCCGCAGTCTCGGCGTCGATCTCGTTGAGCAACTTCATCGCCTCAATGATACACAGCGTATCGCCAGCCTTTACCAAACTGCCAACCTGCACGAACGGTTCGGCACCCGGGCTGGATGCCCGGTAGAAAGTACCGACCATGGGCGCCTTGAGTACGTCACCCTCGGGAAGCTCCGGTTCGGCCGCCACAGTGGCAGCAACCGGCGTTGTCGCCAGGGTCGCTGCCTGCGCGTGCGCAGCCGGTGGCATTGGCCAGACTTGCTGGCCGGGTGGGGCGCCATGCTTGACGATACGAACCCTCTCCTCGGCGTCGTTGATTTCGAGTTCGGTGATGCTGGACTCTTCGACGAGGTCGATGAGTTTCTTCAGTTTTCGCAGATCCATGGATTCCCTCCGGACGATTGTTCCTGTTGGCAGCCGTACCCAGACGATCGGCAGGCCTTGCCGATGGTCGAAGGCCTCACTCTGCGGCGATCTGGCCCGGCAAGCAGGCAAGCTCCAGCGGCACCCGACACGTCAGCGAGCCATGATGCCGATGTTGGCGAACCCCGAGGAGATGGCGATTGGGTTTGAACAGGACGCGCCGCCTCGACACCGCCAGCAGATCTTCGCCCGCCGGCGAACTGTCGTCTTCCTTCTTCATGGCCGCAAGTTTGCCGCAAATCGCCTCATTTTGTCTACTCTACGGCTTTCCCTAGCGGTCAGCCGTCCTGGCCAGAATCCGCTCCAGATCGCTCTCCGCCAGTGCCCCCATCTGCATCAGGCGCACCTCGCCTTGCGGGTTGATGACCACGGTATAGGGAAGGCTCAGGCTCTTGTTCCCCAGATCCCGGGCCAGAGCGCCACCCTCCGGGCCGCCGATCAGCAGAGGGTAACTGACCGGCGAGAGTGCGTGATAGGTTCGCACGTTTTCGACGGAATCGAGCGCAATCCCGACGAACTGAACGCCCTGTGCCGCGTAACGCTCCTGCAGCCGCGAGAAGGCGGGCATTTCCTCCCGACAAGGGGGGCACCAGGTCGCCCAGAAGTTTACGACCAGAGTCTTGCCTTGCCATTGCAGCAGGGAGTTCGAATGCCCGGCGGGATCGTTGAGGTGGCTGGCAAAGAGCCGAGCCACGCCCGCTGCCGATACCGCCGTTGCAGACTGCGGCAGGGCACTGCTGCGCAGGAAACCGACCCGGCTTCCGGCCAGCACGCCGATGATGGCAGCGCACACGCCAACCAGGAAGACACTGCTGCGTCTCATCGCCGAAGCATCAACCTTCCGCCAACAACTTGTTCACGGCTTCCAGGCGGGCGCGTTCGCGAACCCGGCCATCACGTGTCTTGCAAGTTACGCGCTCCTCGTCATGCGGGTAAATCACCAAGTTGGCGACTACGTCGTCACAGACGAGCGTCAGCACCGCTTCGGCACGATCGCTGCGCGGCGGGCTGTGGCTGAAGGAGATGTGCTGGTTGAGCAGGAAGATTTCAACGTCCTTGGCGCTGTCGACGAACAGCTGGATGTCGATCTCGGTATAGCGACCCGCCGTCCTCTCGAGGACCGGGCCACTCAGATACGGATTGAAGCTCTGCATCGTTTCCATTACCCGCGCGGCCGCGCGTAGCAGCTGAATGCTCCTCGCCTGCTGTTCGGCGTGCTGAAACAGGCGGTGGTAGGTTCGCAGTTCGCCTTCGACCTCGCTGTCATCCGGCATGGCGGCGCAGTCCGGCAGACCGAGCTTGCGCGCCGCCTTGCGCTTGGCGAGAGCAAGGTCAGTGATGCCGTCTTCGGCCATCAAGCGTGCGGCGAGTCCGGCAATTCGGCTGCGCTGCTGGGAACTGCGCTGGCGATCCTGGCGGCTGCTCATAAAGGCGTCCCGACGTGGCGTGGTCATGACAAGATGACGGATGATGCGCGGCGGCACTGGTGCAGCGTTACAATCGCGCCTCGCTTTCGCGAATTCTAACTTGGATAGGCACATGCACATTCACATCCTCGGCATTTGCGGGACCTTCATGGGCGGGGTAGCGCAGCTGGCGCGCGCCGCGGGTCATCATGTCACCGGTTGCGATAGCGCCGTCTACCCACCGATGAACCGGCAACTCGAAGCCGCGGAGATTGAGGTCGTCGAAGGCTACGATGCGGCACAGACCGCCTTCGAACCGGATTGCTACCTCGTCGGCAACGCCATTGCACGCGGCAATCCGCTGCTTGAGGCGATTCTCGAGCACGGCCTGCCCTACCTGTCGGGACCGCAATGGCTGGCCGAGCGCGTACTGCAGGGACGCTGGGTGCTGGCTGTAGCAGGAACGCATGGCAAGACCACCACGGCCGCCATGCTGGCGTGGATTCTCGAACATGCGGGGCTCAGTCCTGGTTTCCTGATTGGCGGCGTGCCGATGAATTTCGGGGTTTCCGCGCGCCTCGCGGGCAAAGACGCCGAGTCGCCTTTCTTCGTGATCGAGGCCGACGAGTACGACACGGCTTTCTGTGACAAGCGATCGAAGTTCGTGCATTACCGCGCACGAACTGCCGTCCTCAACAATCTCGAATTCGATCACGCTGACATATTCCCCGATCTGGCAGCGATCGAAACGCAATTCCATCATTTTGTGCGCATCCTGCCCGGCAACGCTCTGATCGTCGCAAATGCCGCAGAAGCCTCGCTCGAGAACGTTCTGGCCCGAGGCTGCTGGACACCCATCGAGCGATTCAATGACGCCGATGGCTGGCGGGCCGAGGGAAGCGACAGCGATGGCTCACTAGAGCTTCTACGGGGTGACTCCGTGGTCGGCACGACCCGCTGGGGCCTGGCGGGTGACCATAATCGCAGCAATGCCGTTGCCGCACTCCTTGCCGCCAGACACGCCGGGGTGCCGCTGGCTCGGGGTCTGGCGGCGCTTTCACGCTTCGAGAATGTCCGGAGGCGCCTCGAACTCCGCGGAGTAGCCGGCGGCGTCCAGGTGTACGATGATTTTGCTCACCATCCGACAGCGATTGCCGCGACCCTTGCCGGACTGCGACGCAAGGTTGGCGGCGCACGCATCCTGGCCGTCCTCGAGCCGCGTTCAAATACCATGAAACTCGGGATCATGAAGAGCATGCTGCCAGCGAGTCTGGCTGACGCCGATCTGGTCTTCTGTTACGCCGCGGATCTTGGCTGGAACGTCGTAGAGGCACTTGCCCCGCTCGGCGACAAGGCGGTCGTCGAGAACGACCTCGATCGGCTCGTGCGACGCCTTGCCGACACGGCACGCCCCGGTGATCAGGTGTTGGTCATGAGCAATGGCGGGTTTGGCGGCATCCATGACAAACTGCTGGCCGCGCTTGCGCGATGATCGACGATCAGCGCAGGAAGTGATCCGCCAGCAGGGCAGCGAAGAGCAGCGTCAGATAGATGATCGAGTAGCGAAAGGTGAGTCGGGCCAGCTTGTCGCTGTAGTCGCGCCAGAGCGCAACACTGTAGACGAGGAAGATGGCGTCGAGGATCAGCGCGGCAACCAGATACCACGGACCGCTCATGCCCAGGGTATAAGGCAGGATGGTCGCACCGGAAAGCATCACCACGTAGAGCAGGCTGTGCAGGCAGGTGAACGGGATGCCGTGGGTTACCGGCAGCATCGGCAAGCCGGACTGCGCGTAGTCGGCACAGCGGTAGCAGGCAAGAGCCCAGAAATGCGGTGGCGTCCAGATGAAAATGATCAGAAACAGGACCAGCGCTTCCGGGCCGACCTGGCCGGTGATCGCCGACCAGCCGAGAAGCGGCGGCATCGCGCCGGAAGCGCCGCCAATGACGATGTTCATCGGCGTGGCCGGCTTCAGCAGCACGGTGTAGATCACCGCGTAGCCGAGGAAGGTCGCCAGCGTCAGCCACATCGTCAGCGGATTGACGAAGGCGTGCAGCACCCACAGCCCAAAGCCCCCAACCAGCGTCGCCAAGGTCAGCGTTTCCGCCGTGGACACTTCGCCGCGAGCCGTCGGACGTGCGCGCGTACGCGCCATCCTCGCATCGATCTGTTGCTCGATCAGACAGTTGATCGCCGCCGCCGCACCCGCGACCAGGGCAATGCCGAGCGACGCCACGACGAAGAGAGCGAAGGGCGGAAACGATGGAGCAGCAAGAAACATCCCGATCATTGCGGTGAACACGATCAGGCTGTTGACCCGGGGCTTGCACAGTTCAAAGAAGGCCGCCAGGCGTTGCCCGGCCGACCGCCGGGGGCTGGTACTGATCACGCTCATTTGCCTCGCCGTCCTATCCGACCCATGAGTACTTGAGCAGACGTTCGAGATCCCTGAGCATTCCCTGCATCTCGGGTTCTTGCGGGTAGCGCATCATGACGTTGCCCAGTGGGTCGATGATATAGAAGCGATAGCCGGATGCGGCGAGAATCGTCCGCCATGCCTCTCCCGGCTGGCCGACGTCGGGAGCGGCGATCAGCAGGTCCGGATAACTCCGCTGCACGTCCACCAGTGCCGGATCGGCGCGCAATCCGGTAACGCTGCTGCCCATCAGCACACGTCGCAAACGCACCATTTCCTTGTTCAACGCCACCTGCACCTGGCGAATCTGGTGCAGATCTTTCTGACAGGCCATCGTGCAGGGTGCGGTCTGGATCATCACCAGAGTCCATTTGCGCCGCAGATCGGCGGTCGGCAGCGGGCTACCGTCGACCAGCGACAGGCCCGTTTCCGGCAGCGGCAATGGCGGCACGATGAACTCGCCGTGGTTGGCCAGTTTGGCGGGACGCCACTCAAAGAAGTAGAGCCCGAAAGCAACAGCAAACGGCAGCGCGAGAAGAGCTGTCACGAGCAGCATGGTCCGACGCCCGGGAGTCAGTGTGGCAACCCTCATGGCTGGCATTTCACGGCTGCCGGCGGAGGTTGACAACCACCCAGATGATCAACGTGGCGCCGGCGAAACCCCACCACTGGAAGGCGTAACCAATATGGCGATCGATCCGCTCGTCCGGGCGTGGCCACTCGCGCGCAAAACCGCCGGACGGGCTATCTGCGGCAAGCTCGATCACCACCGGTTGCAGGGACAGCTTGCTCACCTTCTGGTAGCGCGGCAGATCCAGATTCTGCCAGACGACCTGCCAACCCGAACCGTCGGCATTCGGGGAATCGGGGCCCAACATCAGATAGCGTGTTCCCGGCACCGTCGCCACCCCCGACACCTCGACAACGCCAGCAGGAGTCGCCACGCGCGGCCAGCGGCTGTGGTCGGCGAGCGCCGGCACCCAGCCGCGATTGACCAATACACGCATCTCACTGCCCTCGAGTCGCAAGGGAGTTATGACGTGATAGCCGGCCTGTTCGCGGTAGATGCGGTTGTCTACCAGGATCTGGAACTCAGGCTCGTAGCTACCGCGAGCAACCACCCGACGGTAGCGCAACAATTCCAGATCGGCTGGCGTGCTCGGCATGTGGACCGCCGACTCGCCGTTGCGCGTATCGCGCAGGGTCTGTCTGTCCTCTTTGACACTGGCCTTGTTCCATTGCCATTGACCAAAGGAGATGAACAACGGGACAAGCAGCAGCACGAGCAGCGTCGACCACCAGCGCGGCCGAAAGCGCAGAACCGACCTCGTCGTATTGGCCGCATTTGCCTTGCTGCCAGCCCTGCGAGCATAATCGGCACTCCTTTCACCGGAGTCAGCCATGTTCAAGCTCATCGTCATTCTCTTGCTGTTCGGTGTGGTGGGGAGCCTCTTTTCCGGGCTCTTCTTTCTCTACCGCGACCGCGGCACCGGGGTCCGCACCGCGCAGGCGCTGACGCTGCGCATCGGCCTGTCGATCCTGATCTTCGCTTTGCTCCTGGTTGGCTTCCGCTTTGGCTGGATACCCGGCTACAGCCAATAGACGAGAATGAACAAGCCTAGCCAGACGACATCGACGAAGTGCCAGTACCACGCGACACCTTCAAAGGCAAAATGCCGCTCCGCCGTAAAGTGTCCTTGCAGGCAACGACCATAAACCACCATCAGCATGATCGCACCGAGCGTCACGTGAAACCCGTGAAAACCGGTAAGCATGAAAAAGGTCGCACCATAGACGCCCGCGCCGAGAGTCAGACCCAGTTCCGTGTAGGCATGGTAGTACTCGTACGCCTGAAAGCCGAGGAAGGTGACACCGAGAACGATGGTCAGCAGCAGGCCCAGGTTGAGCTGACTGCGATTGTTCTTGAGAAGCCCCCAGTGCGCCCAGGTCAGTGTGGCGCCGGACGTCAGCAGGATTGTCGTGTTCAGCGCAGGAATTCCCCAGGCTCCCATCGGCGTAAAAGCGGGACCTTTTGGACCAGCAGACGGCCAGGCCGCGGTAAAGTCCTTCCATAGTGTAAATGCGGGGTCCATGCCAGCCAGCGCCGGGACCGAGATGTTGCGTACGTAGAACAAGGCGCCAAAGAACGCCGCAAAAAAAGCGACCTCGGAGGCAATGAACCAAACCATCCCAAAGCGGAACGACTTGTCCTCCCACTCACTGTACGACCCGCTCTGGTTCTCACCGATCACCTTGCCGAACCAGTTGTAGACCACAAAGGCGATCACGGCGGTGGCGGCGAGCATGATCCAGTTCCCCGCGGCGAAGGCGTTCATCTTCAGAATGAAGCCAAGAGCCAGCAGGAACATGCCGCCCGAGAGAATGAAGGGATAGGGGCTCGGTTGAGGTACGAAATAATGCTGTGGATGCGATGAGCTATAGGTGGTCATTCGTCTCTCTCTTTCTTGAGGAGCTTATTTCTGGCCATCAACATTGAAGAATGCGTAGGACAGGGTCACGGTGCGGATACTTTCGTCGATCTCCGGCTTGACGATGAAGGTCAGCGGCAACTCCTTGGTTTCGCCCGGCGCGAGTGTTTGCTGCGAAAAACAGAAGCAGTCGAGTTTCTCGAAATGCTGCGCGGCCTGGCCTGGAGAGACGCTGGGAACTGCCTGACCGACAATTGCCCGATCGGAACTGTTATGCACCAGGAACTTCGCCTGATGCAACTCCCCTGGGTGCAGATCGAGGCTGGTGGTCAGCGGACGCATCTCCCACGGCAAGCCCGGCATCACCGTTCCGGTAAACTCGACAGTGACGATGCGCGTCGCGTCGATGCGCGAGGGCGCTGCCGCCGGACCAGAGATCCCGCCGACGCCCAGTTTTCCCTGGCTGGTCTTGCCGTTGAACCCGGTCGCTGCACACAGCACGTCGTAGAGCGGCACCAGTGCGAAGCCGAAGGCAAAGGCAGCGGCAACGACCAACAGGAGCTTCACCACCAGGGCGCGGTTGTTGCGCATGGGCAGCGGAGCATCGTTGCGAGCGATACCGTTTTCCATCATCTCACGGCCTGTAGTAAATGAAGCCGAGAAGATAGATCGCCAGGGCCGCCAGGCCGAGTATCCAGGCCAGTCGCCGACTCGCTGCCCGGCGACGACCGAGTTCCTCGGGGGTGAACCCCTGCGGCAAATCCATCTCCACGTCCCCTTGCTGTCTCGTCGCGATCACTTGATCACCGGCTGGATTTCCCAGGAGTGATGTGGCGGCGGCGATGAAAGGTCCCATTCAAGTCCATCGGCGCCCTCCCACACCTTGTCGGTGGCCTTCGTGCCTCCCTTGACGCACTTCCAGATGTTGTAAGCGAAAATCAGCTGCGAGAAACCGAGGATGAAGGCACCCACCGTCGAAATGGCATTGAACTCCGCGAACTGCAGGGCGTAGTCCGGAATCCGACGCGGCATGCCGGCCAGACCCAGGAAGAACTGCGGCATGAACGTCAGGTTGAACGAGATGACCGTCAGCCAGAAGTGCCACTTGCCGAGCGTTTCGCTGAACATGTGACCAGTCCATTTCGGCAGCCAGTAGTAGACACCGGTCATAACGCCCATGATACCGCCGGCAAAAAGAGCGTAGTGAAAATGCGCGACGACGAAATAGCTGTGATGATACTGCGCATCCGCCGCGACGTCGGCCAGCACCAGACCGGTCAGGCCTGCCAGGCCGAAGAGAACGATGAAGCCTTGCGCAAAAAGCATCGGAGTCTCAAAAGTCATGGCACCCCGCCACATCGTCGCCACCCAGCAGAAGAAAAGCACCGCCAGCGGCAGGGAGATGAACATCGTGCTGTACATGAAGTAGAGGAGTGCCGGTACAGGCATGCCGGCAGTGAAAAAGTGGTGCGCCCAAACGACTACCGAAAGCACGCCGATGGCGATGAAGGAATAAACCTGCGCCTTGTAGCCGTAGATCGGCTTGCGCGAGAAGGTGCCGAGAACGTGCGGGATGAGACCCCAGATCGGCAGCAACAGAATGTAGACCTCGGGGTGGCCGAAGAACCAGAACAAGTGCTGAAAAAGGATCGGATCGCCACCCCCGGCGGCATTGAAAAAACTGGTGCCGAAGTGGCGATCGGTGAGCAGCATCGTCACCGCACCGGCCAACACGGGAATCGTGGCGATCAGCAGGAAGGCGGTGATCAGCCAGCCCCAGGCAAAGAGCGGCAGCTTCATCATCGTCATGCCAGGGGCACGCAGGTTGAAGATCGTGACGATGATGTTGATCGATCCCAGGATCGACGAAACACCCAGGATGTGAATCGAGAAGATGGCGAAGTCGACACCCATGCCACCCTGCACCGAGAGGGGCGCATAGAGCGTCCAGCCGGTGTTGACCGCGCCGTCACCGATACCGAACAACGCCAGGATGAAGGGCAGGGTGAGCAGCGCGGCAGCCGGCGGCAACAGCCAGAAGCCCCAGTTGTTGATGCGCGGCAGAGCCATGTCCGGCGCCCCGATCATCAACGGGATCTGCCAGTTGGCAAACCCGGTGGCGGCCGGCATCAACGCGGCAAAGATCATCACCAGCGCATGCACGCCGATCAATTGGTTGAAGAACTCCGGTTGCATCAACTGCAGGCCGGGCTGGAACAACTCGGCACGCACGGCGAGGATCATCGCACCGCCAATGAAGAACATGATCAGCGCGAAGGTCAGGTACATCGTGCCGATGTCCTTGTGGTTGGTCGTCGTCAACCAGCGCATCACCCCGCCCTGGTAGGGTTCGGCGTGATGACCGTGACCGGTTTCGTGCTCGATAGAGGGTGCAGTGCTCATGGTAATCTCCTGATTCCTGGGCGTTAGCGTAGGGACTTGATCTGAGCCGGCTGGATCAGGTCACCCTTCTTGTTGCCAAAACTGTTGCGCTCGTAGGTAATGACGGCTGCCAGGTCGGTGTCGGACAGTGTGTTCTTGAATGCCTGCATGGCCGTGCCTTCCTTGCCGTTCAGGACGCGGTCAACATGGCTGTCCTTGAGCAGTTTGCCCTCGGGTGAGAGCAGCGGGCCAGTCACGATCTTGCTGCCAGCGAGTGCCGGGAAGGCGGGAGCCAGACCCTGGCCTTCCGACTGGTGGCAGACCGCACACTGCTTTTCATACACATCCTTGCCGGCGGCCAGGAGGTCTTCCTTGCTCCAGGTCTTGTCGGATCCGGCAGCCGCGGCGGCAAGTTTGCTCTTCTTCTCGTCAACCCAAGCGAGATACTCCGGCTCCGGTACGGCATGCACGACCACCGGCATGAAGCCATGGTCCTTGCCGCAAAGCTCGGCGCATTGACCGCGGTAAGTGCCCGGCTGCTCGATCTTGACCCAGGTTTCGCGCAGGAAGCCCGGGATGGCGTCGCGCTTGACGCCGAACTGTGGCACCCACCACGTGTGAATGACATCGGTCGAGGTCAACAGAATGCGCACCTTCTTGCCCACCGGCAGCACCACCGGATTGTCCACCTCGAGCAGGTAGTGCTCACCCTTGGCTTCCTTGTTGGCGATCTGCTCGCGCGGCGTGCTCGTGGTGCTCAGATACTTGATGCCGCTGTCCGGATACTCGTACTGCCATTTCCACTGCATGCCGGTGACCTTGAGCACCATGTCCGCCTTGGTGCGGGTGTCCTCCATGTCGAGAACGGCATGGTAGGCGGGGATACCCATCAGAACGTAGTCGATAAACAGCAATATCGCAAACGGCACCAGCGCCCAAATCCACTGTACGGTGCCGGTCGGCCCGGTAAACCGGGCGGGTTGATGACCGACGCTCTTCCGGTGCTTGACCATCGAATAGATCATTATCCCGAAGACGACAACGAACAGGATGGTAATGACAATCATGAAATGATTGTGAATCTCCAGCGTGTCGCGGGCGATCGGTGTCACCGGCGTTGGAAAGTTCCAGCTGTAGTCAGCATGCGCCAGCGATGGAAGGACTGCCAAGAGCAGGCCTGACAAGGAAATACCCGCCCGCAGGCAGAAACGATAAAGAATCTTCAATTTGTCTCCTTGGAGTACTTGGTCGGGCCTAGGCGGCACCCAGGTTTTGTTGCAGCTCTTCGGCAAGCGCCAGCTTCTGCTCTTCCGTCAACAGGCTGCCCACCTCGACCTCCTTGCCATGCGAGCGGATCAGCAGGCGATGACAATGCTGTCCGGGTGGCTTTACAAACTGCAGGCGCGCCCAGTAGGGCTGGAACTCATGGCGCTCCACCTGCGCGCCGCGGCGCGTCTCGATTGTCAGCTGCCCCGATTCGAGGGTGATTCTCTCGAAGTCGTCCGCCATCGACTCACTCCGGCGCAGCGCCCACCAAAGGAACAGGAGCTCGACACCAGCGAAAGGAAGCACCGGCCACGCGCCAAAACAGGAAAAAGCGAAAGCGATACCCCCGGACACCCCCGCCGTGACGAGAAACAGCCGCCGGCGTCCAACCACTGAGAGCGAGTGGTTCGGGCGGGCCACCCACGTTCGGCCCGCAAGCGTCTGTACTGCAACCAAGCTCATCACCCCTCCCGAATGGCCGGACTTCGCGAGCAGTCCGGCTGAACTTGACGCACATCAAGGCATCGAGGCCGAAAGATTAACACGGATGCGGACTTTGTTGGCAAGAAACAGGGCTAACATTATGATTGCATTCGCCTTGCGAAGGCGCTATGACGCAGCGCAGCAATCGCAGGTGCGACCATTTGACGCGGCCTTCAGCCGCAATGAAGAAGGCGCTTGCGGGGACCTTGTTGCAGCGAACAACCCACACGAAAAAGGCCGGACGAGCCGGCCTTTCTTGTCCTTGGCGCCGCCCGGTCCTAGGCGTCGGCCACCAACGGCGCCAAACTGGCGCGCATTTTCTGCATCGCCTTGACTTCGACCTGACGGATTCGTTCGGCGGACACACCAAACTCAGCCGCCAACTCGTGCAGGGTTGCCGGGCTTTCGTCGGTCAGCCAGCGCGCCTCGACAATCCGACGGCTGCGCGGATCCAGGCTCGCCAAGGCACCCTGTAGGCCCTCATTGTGCAAGCGCTCGCGCGCACGCGCCTCAAGGACATGCACGGGTTCGCTCGAATGGTCGGCGAGATAGGAGATTGGGGCAAACACTTCGTCATCATCGCTATCGCCGTCCAGCGCCAGGTCGTGCCCCGTCAGGCGCGCCTCCATTTCGCTCACTTCTTCAGGCTTGACGCTCAGGCGGTGAGCAATGTCAGTGACCTGCCCCGGGCTGAGTGCCTCGCTGTTCGCCTTCATGCTACGCAGGTTGAAAAACAGCTTGCGCTGCGCCTTGGTCGTGGCCAGCTTGACCATCCGCCAGTTCTTCAGGACGTACTCGTGAATCTCCGCCTTGATCCAGTGGATGGCGAACGACACCAGCCGGACACCGTGCGCCGGATCGAAGCGCTTGACCGCTTTCATCAAGCCGATATTGCCCTCCTGGATCAGGTCGGCGTGCGGCAGACCGTACCCCAGGTAGCCTCGCGCGATCGAGATTACCAGCCGAAGATGGGAAAGCACCAACTGTCGTGCCGCATCGAGATCGCTGTCGTCACGAAAACGGGTGGCTAGACGAAACTCCTCCTCCTGCGTCAGCATGGGAAACTGTCTGGCCGCCTGGATATAGGCATCAATGCTGCCGACCGCCGAAACGGTCGGTAAAGCCAGGGCGTGCGTCATTTGGATCGATTCCTCCTTGCGAGTTGGTATAGCAATTTTAGCACTCGCCACCTGAGAGTGCCAATCCCGCAAAAAGTTCGCCGGGAGGCCGACGACGATTTCGGTCGCCAGATCGACCGATGGCCTACGTGGTGATTTCGCGTCGCCCGAACGAGCAGCAGCCGATTTTTTTTCGTTGCCTGTAAGTAATTGTCGCTTCGATGCGTCTAAGCAGCGTCAGGGAAGCGATTGTCGAATCCGGCGTCGCCGGCGCTGACGTGATCAAACCCACTACAAGGAGAAGCGAGATGTCACATCAACTGTCTGGAGTAGCCATCGCCGCCGCTGCGGCCGCCCTGTTCGCCGCTGGCACTTTCGTGGCACCAACCGTCAGCGCGGCAGAAGGAAGCCCCGTTCACTGCGCCGGAGTCAACTCCTGCAAGGGGAGTTCCGAGTGCAAGACGGCCAAGAGCGAATGCAAGGGAATGAACGCCTGCAAGGGTCAGGGCTGGGTCGTCAAGGCCAGCGCCAAGGAATGTACGGATGCGGGTGGCAAGGTAGTCAAGTAGAAACGAGGTTCAGGCATGACCGCCAGCGAGCGGTCGTGCCGCCGAACCCGCCGACCGAAAGGAGACAAGCGCCGTGAGCAAGGTGATCGAAGGTTTCGGCCTGGGTTTGCGTACCGACCACTACGGCGATTTCGTCGCCGCGCCACAGGGGGTGGACTGGCTGGAGATCATTTCGGAGAACTATCTGGTTGATGGCGGCAAACCCCTCCATTTTCTCGATCGCATCCGCCGCGACTATCCCATGGTGATGCACGGTGTCTCGCTGTCGATCGGCAGCAACGATGTTCTTGACCAGTCCTACCTCCGTCAGATCAAGGCGCTGGCCGAAAGGATCGAGCCAGCCTGGGTGTCGGACCATCTTTGCTGGACGGGAACCGATTCGGTTAACCTGCATGACTTGCTGCCGCTGCCCTACAACGAAGCCGCCTTGCAGCACTTGGCGCCGCGCGTGGCCCAGGTGCAGGAGGTCCTTGGCCGCCCCCTGGTGCTCGAGAACGTTTCGAGCTATGTGCGTTACCGTGCCGACGAGATGAGCGAGTGGGAGTTCATCTGCGAACTCGTCGCCCGAACGGGCTGTGAGATCCTGCTCGACGTCAACAACGTCTATGTGAGCAGCGTCAACCATGGCTTCGATCCGCACCGCTTCATCGACGCAATGCCGGCCGCTGCCGTTCGCCAGATCCATCTCGCCGGGCACGAGGATCATGGAACGTACATCATCGACACGCACGATCACCCGGTCTGCGCAGCAGTCTGGGATCTCTACGCGCATACCTTGCAGCGGCTCGGGCCGGTGCCGACAATGATCGAACGTGACGACAATATCCCGCCCTTGAGCGAGTTGATCGATGAACTCGACGTCGCACGCGCGCTGGCAGGGAGCACCCTCAGCGACCGGAGGCATGCCGCGTGAGCGCGCTCGCCGAACTGCAGCAGCGTTTCCAGCAAGCCGTTTTGTGTGCGACGACCCCCGGTGAGTTGTTCGCTGCCGGGGAGCCCCACCAGTTGGGCGGCGGTTACGACCTGTACGTCCAGGCTTACCGTGCGCGCCTGGCGGCTGCGCTGCGCGACAACTTCCCGGTGCTCCACCGGGCACTCGGCGACGACGCGTTCGCGACCCTGGCGCAAGACTACATTGACTGCCATCCGTCACCCTTTCGCTCGATCCGCTGGTTCGGCCACGCATTGGCAGACTTTCTCGCCGGCACAGTCGAGCGACTGCCACACCCGGCGCTGGTCGATCTGGCGAGGATGGACTGGACGATACGTGCGGCTTTCGACGCCACCGAGGCTGTGCCACTTACTCTGAGTGATCTCGCCTCGCTACGGCCTGAAGACTGGCCGGCCCTGCGCTTGCAGCCGACGCCTTCCCTGCGGGTGGTCAACCTGTCGTGGAGCGTCGAACCGATCTGGAAGGCGCTCAACGACGATGCCGACGCCACGACCGAAGAACCGCAAGCGCTCCCGCACGCCCTGCTGATCTGGCGCCCGGCGCTCGATTGCCGCTGGCGCTCCGCAGACGCGGGCGAGGCGGCGGCGCTGACGGCGCTTACACAGGCGATGAGCTTTGCCGAATGGTGCCTGCTCATCGCCGAATCAGGCGATCCGGAACCGGCCATGACAGCGGCCGGCCTGCTCCGACGCTGGGTCGCCGAAGAACTCCTGGCGAAAGGTTGAGCACGCAGATGACGGCACCTGGGGAGCAAACGGACAAGCCCTGCTGCGTAGGCTGCGGAGCGCCGTTCCTCTGTGGCGCTGCGGCGGGTCTGGTGTCGTGCTGGTGCATGGACAAGCCAGCACTAGGCGTCGCCCCGGAAAGCGCAGGCCGTTGCTACTGCCCGGTCTGCCTGGAGAAACGCCTTATTGCCACTGCTCGCCAGTCCGCTCCGGCAACATGAGAATCGCATCGCGGTTGCTCCACGAAAAGCACTTTGCTGCCGCCTCGTCCCAGGGCAACCAGCACGCGTTCACGTGCTCGCCGTAAGCAATCGTCACCGGACGGACGGCCGGAAGCTGCAGCGAAAAGACGTGTTCGGTGTTGTACAGCACGCCGGGTGGATAGCGGTGGCGCCACTCGGCGAAGATCTCGTAGCGGTTGGTGAGCTGCCAGTCGCGCAAATCCGCCGGTACTGCCCGGATACCCGTCTCCTCGGCAACTTCCCGAACAGCGGTTGCCAGCAGCGTTTCCGACCCCTCCTGACTACCGGTTACCGACTGCCAGTAGCCCACATGCGTCGCGCGCTCAAGCAGCAGAACCTGCAGATCCGCCGAATGTATCACGACGAGAACCGACACCGGCCGCTTGAACCGGGTCATGCCAGCGTCGGCAGTGTCGCCAGTCCATCCGAACGCAGATCGTAGAAAACCCACAACGGAAAATCCTGCGACCGCCACTCCGCAATAGCCGCGCCAAAAACCTCGTTGAGCGCCTTGAACGCCGCCGGATCGGCAGCCTGCAGGGCCTCGGCGTGCGAGATGATGAGGACGTAGCCGGCAGCTTCGCACCAGGAGAAGTCGGTGAGGCAGTCCTTCAGGGCGTCCAGGTTGTTGCCATACCATTCGGGAAAGTCGAGGCCCCGTCCCAGCGTAGCGAGGACAAGATCCATTCGGTCAGTGTCGGCGACATTGACCTCGAAGCAGGCCAGGCCGCCTGCTTCGGCGGCGCGTCTGACCGTCGCCCGGCCGCTCCCCGGCAGGTGGTAGATACCGGCCTGGCCGGAATCTTCAAGCAGTGTCTGCAGAGGTCTCAAGCTCATGGGTTTCCGCGTATCCGCCAGAAGCTGCGGTAGTGATCGTCTGTGTAGTAATACTCACCTGAGGTAGCAACGTTGCCATCGCGACCCTGACCAGCGACAATCCGCCGCGGTCCACGGTCACGACTGCCCGGTGTGCGCACCGTGTACTCGCGATAGTAGCCGCGCGCCTGCAGGGGTAGGCGCCGCTCGAAGTTCCCGAAGGTGCTGCCATCCTTGCGCGGATACGGAAACGGCCCGCCCGCCTGGATCAGGCGCAAGGTTTGCTGCGCCTCCGGTGGCAAATCGGCAACCGCGATGGTCCGCAGGTACTGGCCCTCGCGAGCATGCACCACGTCGGCAAGGCCGAACAGACCGAGTAGCCACGCCAGCACGACGAGCCGGAGAAATGCGCTGCTTCTCGACATCACCGCCTACCCCTTGTCAACCTCGACCTGCGTTTCGACCTTCTGGCGCAGGCGGATGTGCAGTTCGCGCAACTGTTTGTCATCGACTCCGCTCGGCGCGTCGGTGAGCAGGCACTGGGCACGCTGGGTCTTCGGGAAGGCGATCACGTCGCGGATCGACTCGGCGCCGGCCAGCATCGTGACGATGCGATCCAGGCCAAAGGCCAGACCGCCGTGTGGCGGCGCACCGTACTTGAGCGCATCGAGCAGGAACCCGAACTTCTGCTGCGCCTCCTCTTCGCCGATGCCGAGCGCCTTGAAGACCTTCTCCTGCACGGCGGCCTGGTGGATGCGCACCGATCCACCACCCAACTCGGAGCCGTTCAACGCCAGGTCATAGGCCTTCGCGAGGCAACTGCCGGGGTCGGTTTCGAGGCGAGGCAGATGTTCGTCCTTGGGACTGGTGAAGGGGTGATGGCAGGCCGTCCAGCGCCTCGCCTCCTCGTCATAGTCGAACATCGGGAAATCGACGACCCAGACTGGCTCCCAGGCGTGTCCATTGAGAAAACCCTTCTCGTGACCGATCTTGACGCGCAGGGCACCCAGCGCATCATTGACCACCTTGCGCTTGTCGGCGCCGAAGAAGATGAGATCGCCCGATTGCGCACCGGTCCGCCCGACGATGGTTTGCAGCGACGCCGGATGGAGATTCTTGACGATCGGCGACTGCAGGCCGTTCTCGTTCAGTTGCGTCGCGTCGTTGACCTTGATGTAGGCGAGGCCCTTGGCGCCGTAAATACCGACAAACTGGGTGTAGGCGTCGATCTCGCCGCGCGTCAGGCTGGCCCCGCCCGGGATGCGCAAGGCGGCAATCCGGCCCCCCTGGCTGTTGGCGACGCTGGCAAAGACCTTGAAAGAGACGTCCTTCAGCGCATCGGTCACGTCTACCAGTTCGAGCGTCACGCGCAGATCCGGCTTGTCGGAGCCGTAGCGATCCATCGCCTCGCCATAGGGCAGGCGCGGGAAGGGCTTCGGCAGGGTGCTGCCGATCGCTTCCCTGAACACGACGCGTATCAATTCCTCCATCAGTTCGATGATCTCGTCCTCGCCCATGAACGACGTCTCGATGTCCACCTGGGTAAACTCGGGCTGTCGATCGGCGCGCAAGTCCTCGTCGCGAAAGCACTTGGTGATCTGATAGTAGCGGTCAAAGCCGGCAACCATGAGAAGCTGCTTGAAAAGCTGCGGCGATTGGGGAAGCGCGAAGAACTGTCCCGGATGTACTCGCGACGGCACCAGATAGTCGCGAGCACCCTCCGGAGTACTCTTGGTGAGCATGGGCGTTTCGATGTCGATGAAACCGGCATCGTCGAGAAAGCGGCGGAAGGCACGCGCGGTCTTGTAGCGGAGTTGCATGTTCTGCTGCATCTGCGGACGGCGCAGGTCGAGAACCCGGTGCAACAGGCGGATATTCTCCGAAAGGTTTTCGTCGTCGAGCTGAAACGGTGGCGTCAGCGATGGATTCAGGATCTCCATCTCGTGACAGAGTATCTCGACCTCGCCACTGGCGATGTTGGCATTGACGGTACCTTCCGGGCGAGCACGCACCTTGCCACGGATGCGCAGACAGAACTCGCTGCGTACCGATTCGGCGGTCTTGAACATCAGCGGTCGGTCCGGATCGCAGACCACCTGCGCCAAACCCTCGCGGTCGCGCAGGTCGACGAAGATCACTCCCCCGTGGTCGCGGCGACGATGTGCCCAACCGCAGAGCGTCACCTCCTGGCCGATGATCCGTGCGCTGACTTGTCCGCAGTAATGAGTACGCATGCTGTTTCCCAGGCTTCCTTGCATCAGATAGTGGGGGCAGTGGTGGCGACAGTCGCGGACTGCCGCCGAACCGGTGGTGCCACGACGCCCATCGAGATTACGTATTTGAGCGCCGTATCGACGCTCATATCAAGTGGAATGACGTCTGCCTTCGGCAGCATCAGAAAGAAACCTGAGGTCGGGTTCGGCGTCGTCGGCACATAGACGCTGACGTGCTCACCGTCGAGATGGCGAAGCACTTCGCCACCCGGCGTGCCGGTCAGGAAGGCAATCGTCCACGTGCCCCGACGTGGATACTCGATCAGCAGCGCCTGGCGGAACGCGTTTCCCGACGATGAGAAAAGAGTGTCGGAAACCTGCTTGACGCTGTTGTAGATTGAATTGACGACAGGAATGCGCGCCAGCAAGCGCTCCCACCAGACGACCAGCCGCTGACCGATGAAGTTGGCCGCCAGCAAGCCGGTGACGACGATGACCAGAAGCGTCAGGACGGCACCAACGCCCGGAATGTCGAAACCGAAGACATTGCGCGGGTGAATGGCCGCCGGCAAGAGATGCAGCGACTGGTCCATCGTGCCGACGATCAGCGCCAGTACCCAGGCGGTGATTGCCAAGGGCACCCAGATCAGCAGGCCGGTGATGAAATAGCGCTTGATCAATTGTCGGCGCACGCGCCAGCTCCCGTCGTGGAGGCCGGCACCGCCGCCTTGTCGGTGCTCGCCGCCTTTTCGGTGCTCGCCGTCTTTTCAGTACTCGCCGGTTTGTCGGGCGAAGCCGGCTCCGTCGTGCTTGGTGGCTTCTTGCCGCTATCCCTGAAATCGGTGGCGTACCAGCCGCTGCCCTTAAGCTGGAAGCCGGCGGCCGTCACTTGCTTGCTGTAGGTCGCCTCCCCACACTGCGGACAGACGAGCAACACCGGGTCGCTCAGTTTCTGCAGGTGATCGTTCTCGAAACCACAAGCGGCGCAACGATACGCATAAATCGGCATGGACAACCTTCGGAAAACGCTGAAAAGACGCCGATTATACGCGACCCGACGACGTTTCGCGCGCGCCGGAGGCGGGCGAAGGGAGCCGGTGGCGACCCCGTGGACGACTACAGCAGGCCGACGTAGGCGCGGGTGAGCGGTTTGCCCCAGAACAAGGCAAGCCCGCCTGCTGCCGCCAGATAGGGACCAAACGGGATCGGCACGCTGCGGCCGCGTTTGGCGACGACGATCATTGCGATGCCGACAACGGCGCCCAACAGGGACGACAGCAGGATCGTCAGAGGCAGCATCTGCCAACCGAACCAGGCACCGAGGGCAGCGAGCAGCTTGAAGTCGCCATAGCCCATGCCTTCCTTGCCGGTGGTCAACTTGAAGCCCCAGTAGACCAGCCAGAGCGAGAGATAGCCGCTGGCGGCGCCGATCACCGCCGAGTGCAGGTCGGCGAAAGTCCCGAAGAGGTTGAACAGGAGGCCGGCCCACAGCAGGGGCAAGGTAATCGAGTCAGGCAGCAACAACGTGTCGAGATCGATGCAGGTCAGGGCGATCAGGCACCAGATCAACAACATGGCGCCCGCCGCCGCCCAGCCATAGCCGAAATGAAACGCGGCGAAAGCGCACAGCAGGCCGCTGATCGCCTCGACCAGCGGATAGCGCGACGATATCGGCTGCCGACACGCCGAACAGCGGCCGCGCAAGAAGAGCCAGCTCAGGACAGGAACATTCTCCATGGCCGTGATGGCGTGCCCGCAAGCAGGGCAACGCGAGCCGGGCCAGGCCAGCGAAAACCGCTCCTGCTCCGGCAACACCTCGCCCCGCAGCTCGGCGCAATGGACACGCCAATCGCGATCCATCATCTTTGGCAGGCGATAGATGACGACATTGAGGAAACTGCCGACCAGCAGTCCGACGACGCCGCTGAGGAGAGCGAACAGCAGCGGGTCCGCAAAGACGGCCGGCGCGCCCGGCATCAGCCGACAACGGCGCCGAGTTTGAAGATCGGCAGATACATGGCGATCACCATGCCGCCGATCAGCACCCCGAGGACGACCATGATGATCGGCTCCATCAGGCTCGAGAGCGCCTCGACCGCATCGTCGACCTCCGCCTCGAAGAAGTCCGCAACCTTGCCAAGCATCGAATCGAGGGCGCCGGATTCCTCGCCAATGGCCACCATCTGCGTCACCATGTTCGGGAAGAGTTCGACGTTCTGCATCGCCGAGGTAAGGCTCGTACCGGTGCTGACCTCGCTCTGGATCTGCCTGGTCGCCACCTTGTAGACATAGTTGCCGGCGGCGCCGCCAACGGATTCGAGGGACTCGACCAGAGGGACGCCGGCAGCAAACATGGTCGCCAGCGTGCGTGTCCAGCGGGCAATTACCGACTTGCGGATGATGTCGCCAAAGACAGGCACTCGCAGGAACATGCGATCGAAAGCGATCTGCATGGCTTCCGAGCGTTTCCACGTGTAGAAGAAAGCGAAGACCGAACCGGCAATGCCTCCGAACAACGCCCACCAGTAGTCGACGACAAAGTCGGACATGGCAATGACGATCTGTGTGGGCGCCGGCAGATCGGCACCGAAACTCTTGAAGACCTCCTTGAAGGCCGGAATCACGAAGATCATGATCACGGCCGTAATGATGAAGGCGACGACAATGATCGCCACGGGATAGAACAGAGCCGACTTGATCTTGGACTTGATGGCGATCATCTTCTCCTTGTAGGTCGCCAGGCGATCAAGGAGGCTTTCGAGAATGCCGGCCTGTTCGCCGGCAGCAACCAGATTGCAGTAAAGAAGATCAAAGTGCAGCGGGTACTTGCGAAAGGCCTGCGACAGCGAACTGCCGGTTTCCACGTCGGCCTTGATGTCGAGCAACAGTTTGCCAACCGCTGGATTGTCGTGCCCGCGACCGACGATCTCGAAAGTCTGCAGCAGTGGCACCCCGGCCTTCATCATCGTCGCCAACTGCCGCGTAAACAGTGCGATGTCCTTCTCGCTGATCTTCCTGCCACCGCGGAAGCGCTGTTTGGTGATCTTGCTGACCACAACCCCCTGGCGGCGCAGGGTGGCCTGGACGACGGTCACGCTGGAGGCCCGCTGCTCGCCGCGGATGACCTTGCCCGCCTTGTTCTTGCCTTCCCAGAGGAAAACATACTCCTTGACTTCCGGTGCGGCCTTTTTCGTCAGCTTCAGTGCAGTCGCCATTCTTCCCTCACTTCCCTCATCTTCACGCGTTGGTGCTGCCGAGAACCTCGTCGAGAGAGGTGAGCCCCTGCTTGACCTTCAGCAGGCCCGAGCGGCGCAGATCATTGACGCCTTCCGTCCTGGCCTGGATGGCAATGTCGAGTTCCGTTCCGTTGGCCATGATGATGCGCTGAATGGCTTCAGTGACCGGCATCACCTCGTAGAGGCCGACCCGTCCCTTGTAGCCGCTCCCCTTGCAGCGTTCGCATTCGCCCGGACCGAACAGGGTCCAGGTACCATCGAGGTCGCTCTCCTCGAAGCCGGCGTTGAGGAGTGTCTCGACCGGCGTTTCGAGCGGTCTCTTGCAGGTGCAGAGCCGACGAACCAGCCGTTGCGCCGTGATCAACAGGATGCTCGAAGCGAGATTGAAAGTCGGTATGCCCATATTCATCAGGCGGGTCAGGGTCGCCGGCGCATCGTTGGTGTGCAGCGTCGACAGGACCATGTGGCCAGTCTGTGCCGCCTTGATCGCAATCTCCGCGGTTTCGATGTCGCGAATCTCACCCACCATGATGATGTCCGGATCCTGGCGAAGAAAGGCCTTGAGGGCAATCGGAAAGGTCAGTCCCGCCTTGTCGTCGACATTGACCTGATTGATACCCGGCAAGGGAATTTCGGCTGGGTCTTCGGCCGTGGCGATGTTGACCCCGGGCCGGTTGAGTATGTTGAGACAGGTATACAGTGAAACGGTCTTCCCCGAACCGGTGGGTCCGGTCACCAGAATCATTCCGTAAGGCCGGTGGATGGCGTCGAGCAAAATCTTCTTCTGCTCGGGCTCATAACCCAATGCGTCGATACCCAGGGTGGCGCTGCTCGGATCGAGAATGCGCAAGACGATCTTTTCACCGTACATCGTCGGCAAGGTGCTGACGCGGAAATCTATCGACCGGCTTTTCGACAGCACCAGGCGCATCCTGCCATCCTGTGGCACACGCTTCTCGGCGATGTTGAGGCGAGAAATGACCTTGATGCGCGAAGCGATCTTGTCTTTGATGACCAGCGGCGGCGAGGCGATTTCCCGCAGGATTCCATCGGTTCGAAAGCGAATGCGATAGCTCTTTTCGTAGGGCTCGAAATGGATGTCGGAAGCCCCTTCATTGATGGCATCGAGCAACATCTTCTGAATGAACCTGACCACCGGCGCGTCGTCGACCTCGAGACTCGAGGCCTCATCGGCCTTGTCCTGCGCCTGCTCATCGGTAAACTCGAGGTTGATGTCGTCGCTGGCGAGAGTTTTCAGGCTCTCTTCGACCGTCTCGGACAGTTTGGCAACCAGCGGCCCAAGCTTGTTTTCCTCGACGATCACCGGGTCGACCGCCAGGCCGGTCTGAAAGCGGATTTCGTCGAGCGCCCGCAGATTGGTTGGATCGGCAATCGCGATGGCCAGGCGGTTGCCACGTTTGTGCAGAGGCACGACGCGATGAGTCGCGATCAGCTTGCGGTCCACCGCATTCTTCTGGATATTCCCGTCGTCGATGGCGGCGAGATCGAGCAACGGGTAACCGAACTTGTCTGCCGCGAAGCGCGCCACGTCGAGGAAGGTCGTCTTGTTGGCGGCGACCATTTGCTCGATCAGCGACGTCTTGCTGGCGATCGACTGGACAAGCAAGGACTCCGCCTCGGCTTCTTTGAGCCGACCAGCCTGTACCAGCGCACGAGCGAGGCCGCTGAGCGGCGATTGTTGCGGATTGGCAGCCATTTTTTCGCGAAAGGACCCTGCAACGCAGGATGAACCATCAGGTCCGGGCTAGCGCCGGTTGGTCAGTCCGATGATGCATTGCCTGCGCGTGTTTGTAAAGAAGCAGCCTTGTCCAACTTGGCATGCGCCGGAACGAGGACTGGTGTTTCCACCCCGGTAGCCGTTTTCGATACGATTGAAGCCAATCATGCTACATCAACTTGTGCGCGCAATTGCCTCATCGATTCCGCGTCGTTTACCCCGGCCAGCAGCCCGAGGTCGCGCAGCCGGCGTTCGAGCCACTGCTTGTTGGCGCGCAGCAGGTGCTGGGGCATGAACATTGCCGGTGGATCGAGGTCCACTTGAAGGCCGTGGTTGTCGAGCAGCCGGATGTTGGGTTACGCCCTGGCGGGCTAACCCAACCTACGGGTTACGGGCTACGGACCTACTCCGGCTTGCGCTTGGCGCGCGGGTGGGCCTGATCGTAGACCGCCGCCAGGTGCTGGAAGTCGAGATGGGTGTAGACCTGCGTCGAAGCGATGCTGGCGTGGCCGAGCATCTCCTGGACGGCGCGCAGGTCGCCCGAGGATTGCAGGACGTGCGAGGCAAACGAATGGCGCAGCATGTGCGGATGCACGCGCGCCGGCAAGCCCTGCGCGCGGCCCCGGCGCAGCAGGCGCAACTGGATCATGCGCACACCCAGGCGTCGGCCGCGCTGACCGACGAAGAGGGCGGTTTCGTCGGCTGCCGCGAGACAGGCGCGCTGCCCGGCCCAGAGCGCCACCGCCTCCCTGGCCTGGCTGCCGACTGGGACGATGCGCAGCTTGTTGCGCTTGCCGAGGACGCGCACTTCGCCGGCGAGCAGGTCTTCGAGGCAGCCGATGTCGAGGGCGGCGAGTTCGGCGAGGCGCAGGCCGGACGAGTAGAAGAGCTCGAAGATGGCCTGATCGCGGATTTCCAGCAGGTTTTCGCTCTGCGCTGCCAACAGGCGGTTCGCTTCGTCGGGCGACAGGGCTTTCGGCAGCCCCTTCGGGCTCTTCGGCGGCCGCACGCTGTCGACCGGATTCAGCGTCGTCATGCCGCGCTGGACGAGCCAGCGATAGAAGCCGCGCCACGCGGACAGCGTGCGGCCAAGCGAGCGGCCGCCGAGCCCACGCGTGTGCAGGATGGCGACGAAGCGGCGGATGTGGTGCGTCTCGATGGCAGCGAAGCCGGAATCGGATGGCAATTCGCCGATCAGCGCGCAGAGTGTCTCGAGATCGTGCCGATAGTTGCTGACGGTGTGCGGCGACAGCCGGCGTTGCCCAGCCAGTTCGTCGAGGTAGGCATTGACGCTGGCGGCGCGCGCGCTGGCGCTCATTGCTCCGCTTTCAGCGCAGGACGCGCGCCAACGCGGCGGAGGCCATTTCGCCGAGACGTTCGAGGTAGATCGTTCCCATCTGGGTGTAGAAGCGCTCGAGATCCTCGCTGCCGAGAGCGATCATGCCGATCGTGCCACCGCCGTCGCGCATGGCGATCAGCGCCTGCGAGCGGACATGCAGCGATGCCTCACCGAACCACGACGAGGTCTCGAAGCCACTGGTCGACCCGCAGTAAGGCAGTGTCAAGGTTTCCGCGAAGGCCTGCAGTTCCTGGCTGACTTCGGCAAACTCGGGCAGGTCGTCGTTGCCTTCGGGGTGACGCCACAGGCGAACGGCGACGTGGGGAACGTCGAAATCGTCGCGTAGATGCAGGTTCAGGGTGTGCAGCACGGCCTGGAAGCTCCGCGCGGCAATCATGCCGACGGCCAGTCGGTGCATCTTCTGGCTGATTTCGTCGTTTTCCTCGCCGAACTGCAGCAACTCGCCCATCTTGCCTTCAAGCTGCCGGTTCTTGTCGCGCAAGGCCAGCATCTGCCGTTCGGTGATCGAGATGGTGCGGCCGCTGTGCGGATGCGGAACGACCATGTTGGCGACCAGGTCCGCGTGCAGTTCGAAAAACTGCGGGTTGTTCTGCAGGTAATGCGCTACTTCTTCCGCTTTCATAATTCGATTTCTCCCTTGAAGACGGTGACGGCGGGGCCGGTCATCAGGACGGGGGTGGCATGGCCATTCCAGGCAATGGTCAGCTCCCCGCCGCGCGTGGCAACCCGCACTGGTGAATCGAGCAGGCCGCGGGCGATGCCGGCGACGGCGGCAGCGCAGGCGCCGGTGCCGCAGGCCAGCGTTTCGCCGGCGCCACGTTCGAAAACGCGCAGGCGAATGGTGTGCCGGTCGAGGACCTGCATGAAACCCGCGTTGACGCGCTGCGGGAAACGCGGGTGCGCCTCAATCAACGGGCCCTGGCGCTCGACCGGTGCGAGATCGACGTCGGCCACCACCTGAACGGCGTGCGGGTTGCCCATACCGACGGCGGTGATCGCTATGTCCTCGTCGGCGACGCGCAGGGTTTGCACCAGGTCTTCGGTCGCCGCCACGAAGGGGATCTGCGCGCTGGCGAACACCGGCACGCCCATGTCGACAGTCACCGTACCGTCATCCTCGAGACGCGGCCCGATGACGCCGCCCATTGTCTCGACGCGGATCTCGCGTTTGGCGGTCAGGCCCTGCTCGTGAACAAAGCGAACGAAGCAGCGCGCGCCGTTGCCACACTGTTCGACCTCGCCGCCATCGGCATTGAAAATCCGATAGCGGAAATCGATGCCGGGCTGGCTGGCGGGTTCGACGAGCAGGATCTGGTCGCAGCCAATGCCGAAATGGCGGTCGGCCAGGTGGCGCAACTGCGGCGCCGTCAGCACGACGGACTGGCGAACGCCATCGAGGACGACGAAGTCGTTGCCCAATCCATGCATCTTGACGAATGGCATCTTCATTTTTTGTTGCCGCCTGGCGACGGTGCAAGCAGTGACTTTGCCATTATAAAGTCGTCCATGACGAATCCCCCGCCGATGTCGACGCAGACGGCCTCGCGGACGGCGAAGCCGTTCCGGCGATAGGTGGCGATGGCGCCTTCGTTACGCTTGTTCACGGCCAGAATAAGCGTCGTGCAGCCGGCAGCGCGCGCGCGGCCGCTGACATGCTCGAGCAAGCGGGAACCCAGCCCCATTCGCTGCCTCTGCGGGTCGACATAGAGCTTGTCGAGCTTCATTTCGCCAGCTTCGGTAAGCAGACAGGAGGCGAAGCCAGCCAGCTTCCCGTCGACCCTGATCTGGTCCCACCAGAGTTGCGTTAGCGTCAGTTCCTGCAGCAGGCGCGGCGGGTTGTAACGCTGCTCGAGCATGAAATCGATCTGCGCCTGGCTGATGATTCCCGGGTAGGTCTGCTGCCAGACCTGGCGTGCGAGCGCGATGACAGGCTCGATATCGGTGGCCGTTACGGCCGAAATGGAAAAGTCCATGCGCGCTCCGGATCCCCCGTCACGACCCGGTCAGGAAAGGCCGGCGCTCTACGGCGTCCCGGCGACGGGGTCCGCGCGGGGCGATGGTTGTGAATCCTAGCGGGTCGTGGCCGACGCCGCCGTCAGGCCGTCGGGCTACCTGACGACGTGGCCCTACTCGACGGTTACCGACTTGGCGAGGTTGCGAGGCTTGTCAACGTCGGTCCCGCGCACCAGGGCGACATGATAGGCCAGCAGTTGCAGGGGCACGACATGCAGCAAGGCGGACAGCGCGCCGTAGTGCTCCGGCAGATGCAGCACGTGAATGCCGTCCGATTCCTTCATCTCGCTGTCGGCGTCGGCAAAGACGTACAGTTCGCCGCCGCGCGCGCGCACTTCCTGCAGATTGGACTTGAGCTTCTCGATCAGTGCGTCGTTGGGAGCCACGGCGATCACCGGCATCTCCCGGTCGACGAGGGCCAGGGGTCCGTGCTTCAGCTCGCCGGCCGGATAGGCCTCGGCGTGGATGTAGGAGATCTCCTTGAGCTTCAGCGCGCCTTCCATGGCGATCGGGTAATGACGGCCACGCCCGAGGAAGAGCGCGTGCTGCTTCATCGAGAACTGTCCGGCCCATTCGCGGATCTCGGGTTCGAGTTCGAGGATCTTGGCCACGGCCAGCGGCAGGTGACGCACGGCATGCAGTTCGGCCGCCTCGGCCTCCTCGTCGAGACGACCACGCACCTTGGCGAGAACCAGGGTCAGCAGATACAGCGCGGCGAGTTGCGTGGTGAAGGCCTTGGTCGACGCGACGCCGATTTCCGGCCCGGCGCGGGTAATGAAGCGCAGGGCGTTCTCGCGCACCAGCGACGACTCGGGAACGTTGCAGATACACAGCGTCCGCGTCATGCCGAGAGACTTGGCATGCTGCAGTGCGGCGAGCGTGTCGGCTGTTTCGCCAGACTGGGAAATCGTCACTACCAGTGTCTGCGGGTCGGGCACCGAATCACGATAGCGATATTCGCTGGCCACCTCGACCGAGCACGGGATTCCGGCAAGCGATTCGAGCCAGTAGCGGGCGACCAGGCCCGCGTGGTAACTGGTTCCGCAGGCGATGATCAGGACTTGCCGAACCTCCCTGAGCGTCGCCTCGCTTTCTGCGCCGAACACGCCGGGCTGGATGCTGCGGGCAGCGCCAAGCATCTCGAGCGTGTTGGCCAGGGCCACCGGCTGCTCGAAGATCTCTTTCTGCATGTAGTGGCGGTAGTGGCCCAATTCGACAGCGTCGGCCGTCAACTGCGACTCGGTCTCGGCACGCTCGACCGGCATTCCGTCAACCCGGGTAATGCGATAGCCGTCGCGCTTCAGCTCGGCACAATCGCCGTTCTCGAGATAGACCATTCGCCGCGTCACCTGCAGCAAGGCGGACGCGTCGGAGGCGGCGTAGCACCCGTCTTCGGTCACCCCGAGCAGCAGGGGCGCGCCTTCACGCGCCACGACCACGCGCGTCGGATCGGCTTCGCGAAGCACGGCAATGGCATAGGCGCCCTGCAGTTGGGCGACCGCCTGACGCACGGCGGTCAGGAAGTCGGGCGTGGACTTGAGTTCATGGGCGATCAGGTGGGCGACGACCTCGGTGTCGGTATCCGAAGTGAAGTGGTAACCCAGCGCCTGGAGGCGCCCGCGCAGCGACTCGTGATTCTCGATGATGCCGTTGTGCACCACCGCCAGTCCCTGGGAGATGTGCGGGTGGGCATTGCGCTCGCAGGGCACGCCATGCGTCGCCCAGCGTGTATGCGCGATGCCGCTGTTGCCCGCCGCCTGCGGTGATTCGTCGACCTGCGCCGTCAGCTCGGCAACGCGGCCAACGGAACGTAGGCGCTGCAGGCCCGCGCCATTGATGAGCGCGAGACCGGCGGAATCATAGCCGCGGTATTCGAGCTTGCGCAGGCCTTCGAGGAGAACGGGAACGATATTGCGGTCGGCGACCGCGGCAACGATGCCACACATGGTCAGATCACTTCTTCTGTGGCCGTTTCCGGCCGGGGATGGGGTTTATGTTATTTCTTGACTTTTTGCGGCCGCTTCCAGCCGGCGATCGACACTTGCCTGGCCCGCGAGAGGGTCAGCGTGTCGGGTGGCGCGTCCCTGGTCAGCGTCGTACCGGCGCCGAGAGTGGCACCGCGCCCTACGGTGACGGGCGCAACCAGTTGCGTGTCGGAACCGATGAAGGCGTCGTCTTCGATGACGGTCTTAGACTTGTTGGCCCCGTCGTAGTTGCAGGTGATGGTTCCGGCACCGATGTTCACACGGCTGCCGACGATCGCATCGCCGATATAGGCAAGGTGATTGGCTTTCGACTGCGCGGCAAACTTGCTGTTCTTGAGTTCGACGAAATTGCCGACGTGCACGCCGGCGGCCAGTTCCGTCCCGGGCCGCAGCCGGGCGAAGGGTCCGATCACGCCGTCCGGCCCGACGACCGCATCTTCAATGTGGGAGAAGGCAGCAAGACGCGATCCGGCACCGATGCGGGCGTTCTTGAGAACGCAGGCCGGACCGATTTCGACGGCCTCTTCGAGAACGACCTTGCCCTCGAAGACACAGTTCACGTCGATGAACACGTCGCGACCGCAGACGAGTTCGCCCCGCACGTCGATGCGCGCCGGGTCGGCCAGGCGTACCCCCTGTTCCAGCAGATGATCGGCGATCCGCCGCTGCGCAACGCGTTCGAGTTGCGCCAGATGCACCTTGCTATTGACGCCAAGGACTTCCCATTCAGAGTGTGCCTGCGCGGTCCGGATCGGCACGCCGGCCGCGACCGCCATGCCGACGATGTCGGTGAGGTAGTACTCCTGCTGGGCGTTGTCGTTCGACAGGCTAGCCAGCCACTCCGCCAGACGAACGGTCGGCAACGCGATGATGCCCGTATTGACCTCGTGGATCGCCTTCTCGGCGGGGGTCGCATCCTTCTCTTCGACAATGCGCAGCACCTCGCCGGCCGCGCTGCGCACGATACGGCCGTAGCCACCTGGTTGGGCGAGGTCGACGGTGAGAATGGCCAGGGCATCTCGCGCCGCATGCAGCAGGCGCTTGAGTGTATCCGCCTGAATCAGCGGTACGTCGCCGTAGAGCACCAAGGTCAGCCCCTCGGTCGCGAGATGTGGCAGCGCCTGCCGGGCGGCATGGCCGGTCCCCAGTTGCGGTTCCTGCAGCGCCCAGACCAGGTCCGGCGCATCGATGGTGGCGCGCATGACGTCCCCACCGTGTCCATAGACGAGACAGATCGTCTGCGGAGCGAGGCTACGTGCGGTATCAATGACGTGCGCGACGAGCGCCTTGCCGGCCAGCGGATGCAGCACCTTCGGCAGGTTCGAATGCATTCGCTTGCCTTGCCCGGCAGCGAGAATCACGATATTCATGGCTAAGACTCAGTCAGACGGTAAGCTTGGTCCCTGCTGGCGGAAGGAGGCGCCCGCGACATACGCCGGCACCGGCGCTATCCGAGGCTGGTTTGACTCCGCCTTGCCGCGCCACCGGCCACCTTCACTAAGCCGTATTATTGCAGGTTCGGCCGCGGAAACTCACAAGAATGTCACGCTTGACAGAGCGTCCTGCCGACACTGGCTGCCCTCCTGGGAAATGCCGGCCGACGTGACACTTGGCGAGGCTGTCGCCTCTACGCCGCAAGCAAGCCCAGGGCCGGGGCGACCCGCAAGCACCCGCACCAACATCGTGGCAAAAGCCCATCGGGGCAGGCCGGACCCCAGCCCCGGTCGGCCAGGGTAGCGTCATGAAACGCGCCGAGGCGCGTTTCATGAACGTTCAGCGCGGCAGATCGGAACTCCCCATCAGGAACACGTCCACCTCGCGGGCGCATTGACGGCCTTCGCGAATCGCCCAGACGACGAGCGACTGGCCACGCCGCATGTCGCCGGCGGTAAAAACTTTGGGCACACTGGTGGCGTAGCAACCGGCGCCGTCAGTCGTCGCGCTGACGTTGCCGCGCGCGTCGAGGGCAACCGCCAACTGTTCCAGGAGCCCTTGCTTGACCGGTGAAACGAAGCCCATGGCGAGCAGCACGAGGTCGGCCGCGATCTCGAAGTCGCCACCCGGAACTTCGTTCATCTGACCGTTCGCCCAGTCGAGACGAGCGACCTTCAGCGCTTTCAGCTTGCCGTTCTCGCCAATGAACTCCTTGGTCGAGACGGCAAAATCGCGAGCGCAACCCTCTTCGTGCGACGACGAGGTGCGCAACTTAAGTGGCCAGTAAGGCCAGGTGAGACTCTTGTTCTCCTGCTCCGGCGGCTGCGGCATCAACTCGAACTGGGTTACGGAGATGGCGCCATGCCGGTTGCTGGTGCCGACACAGTCGGAACCGGTATCGCCACCGCCAATGACCACCACCCGCTTGCCCGTCGCCACAGTCTGCCCGGGCAGGCTATCACCGGCATTGACCTTGTTTTGCTGCGGTAGAAAGTCCATCGCGAAGAGGACGCCGTCCAGGTCCCGGCCCGGGATGGTCAAGTCGCGCGGCGCCTCGGCGCCACCAGCCAGAATGAGCGCATCGAATTCGCCCAGCAGGCGCTCGGCGGAAACGCCGTGGCTGCCGTTGCCTCCAACTTCCTGATTGACCCGGAACTCGACGCCTTCGGCTTCCATCTGCTGGATGCGGCGATCGATGTGCGACTTCTCCAGCTTGAAATCCGGAATGCCATAGCGCAACAGGCCACCCACACGATCGCTCTTTTCGAAGACCACGACATCATGTCCGACGCGCGCGAGTTGCTGCGCCGCGGCCAGACCGGCCGGGCCGGAGCCGACGACGGCGACGCGCTTGCCGGTCTTGACCTGCGGCGGCTGCGGCACGATCCAGCCTTGCTCCCAGCCTTTATCGACGATCGCATGCTCGATCGACTTGATGCCGACCGGCTCGGTGTTGATGTTGAGCGTGCAGGCGGCTTCGCACGGCGCCGGACAGATCCGGCCGGTAAAATCCGGGAAATTGTTGGTCGAGTGCAGAACCGCCAGAGCCTGCTCCCAATTTCCCCGGTAGACCAGGTCGTTCCAGTCGGGAATGATGTTGTTGACCGGGCAGCCCGTATTACAGAACGGGATACCACAGTCCATGCAGCGTGCGCCCTGGACGCTGGCCTGCTCGTCAGTGAGAACCTTGACGAACTCGCGGTAGTGCTTCAGACGCGATCCGGCGGGCTCGGAGGCCTCCGCCAGACGTCGATACTCGATGAATCCGGTTGGCTTGCCCATGCTTACGCTGCCTCCAGTTGCTTTTGCGCCGCCAGTTCCGTAAGCACCCGCCGGTACTCATGCGGCATTATCTTCACGAAGCGCCCGCGATACCTCTCCCAGTCGTTCAGCAAGCGCTGGGCCTGTCGGCTGCCAGTAAAGCGGTAGTGCTTGTCGATCAGCCCCTTGAGCAGAACCTCGTCGATTACTCCGAGATGACGCACATCCACCTTGCCATGGCCCTCCAGGTCATCACCGGCATCGCTGCCCTGGCGCGCGGCGAACTCTTCCTCAACCGGCTCCAGCGAGACCTGCGCCATGTTGCAGCGCGAGGCGAAGCTGCGCTCTTCATCGAGCACATAGGCGACGCCACCGGACATTCCGGCCGCAAAGTTACGGCCAGTCATGCCGAGGACGACGACCGTCCCGCCCGTCATGTACTCGCAACCATGATCGCCGACGCCTTCGACGACCGCCGTGGCGCCGGAGTTGCGAACGGCAAAGCGTTCGCCCGCGACACCGGCGAAGAAGCTTTCTCCTTCGGTCGCACCATAGAGCACGGTATTGCCGACGATGATGTTGCTCGGCGTGTCGCCACGAAAGCCCGGACTCGGGCGGACAATGATCCGCCCACCTGACAGCCCCTTGCCGACGTAGTCGTTGGCCTCGCCAGTCAGGTCCAGGGTCACGCCACGCGCGAGAAAGGCGCCGAAGCTCTGCCCGGCGGTACCTTTGAGACGAATGTCGATGGTGCCGTCCGGCAAGCCGGCGTGCCCGTAGCGCTCGGCGACCTTGCCCGACAGCATGGCCCCGACCGTGCGGTTGATGTTGCGCACCGGCAGTTCGAGACTGACCTGTTCACCCCTCGCGAGGGCCGGTTCGGCCAGTTCGATCAGCTTGATGTCGAGCGCCTTGCCAAGACCATGGTCCTGGTGTTCGCATTGATATTCCGGTGTCCCCGCCCTGTTCTCCGGGCGCTGGAAGATACGGCTGTAGTCGAGTCCCTGGGCTTTCCAATGGGTGATGCCCTTCTGCATGTCGAGCAGATCGCAGCGGCCGATCAGGTCGTTGAAGCTGCGAATCCCCATTTGCGCCATCAATTCGCGAACCTCTTCGGCGACGAAGAAGAAGTAGTTGACGACGTGCTCGGGCTGGCCGGAAAACCGGCGGCGCAACACGGGATCCTGAGTGGCCACACCCACCGGGCAGGTGTTGAGATGGCACTTGCGCATCATGATGCAGCCCTCGACGACCAGCGGCGCCGTCGCGAAGCCGAACTCGTCGGCGCCGAGCAAGGCACCGATCAGGACGTCGCGCCCGGTCTTGTTCTGCCCATCGACCTGCACCCGTACGCGTCCGCGCAGACCGTTGAGGACCAGCGTCTGCTGCGTCTCGGCAAGACCCAGTTCCCAGGGCGATCCCGCGTGCTTGATCGACGACTGCGGACTGGCACCGGTGCCGCCATCGTGGCCGGCGATCACCAGATGGTCAGCCTTGGCCTTGGTCACCCCGGCCGCGACGGTACCGACACCGACCTCCGACACCAGCTTGACGCTGATCGACGCTTGCGGGTTGGCATTCTTCAGGTCGTGGATCAACTGCGCCAGGTCCTCGATCGAGTAGATGTCGTGGTGTGGCGGGGGAGAGATCAGGCCAACGCCCGGCACCGAGTGGCGCAGGAAGCCGATGTATTCGGAAACCTTGTGGCCCGGCAGTTGGCCGCCTTCGCCGGGCTTGGCGCCCTGTGCCATCTTGATCTGCAACTGGTCGGCGTTGACCAGGTACTCGGCGGTTACACCGAAACGTCCGGAAGCAACCTGCTTGATCGCCGAGCGCAGGCTGTCGCCTGCCTGCAACTGGTAGTCGCGCTCGATGCGCGACTTGCCGACGACGTCGGAAACCATCTCGCCACCCTGCAGCACCTTGAAGCGTGCCGGATCCTCGCCACCCTCGCCGGTATTCGACTTGCCGCCCAGACGATTCATCGCGATCGCCAGGGTGCTGTGCGCCTCGGTGGAAATCGACCCGAGCGACATGGCACCGGTGGCAAAGCGCTTGACGATCTCCTTGGCCGGCTCGACTTCGGCGAGGGGCACCGCCGGCCCCGACGCCTTGATCTCGAAGAGTCCGCGCAAGGTCATGTGCCGCGTCGACTGGTCGTTGATCAGCTTCGCGTACTCCTTGTACGTCTCGTACTTGCCGGAGCGTGTCGAGTGCTGCAGTTTGGCGATGACGTCCGGCGTCCACATGTGCTCTTCGCCGCGCACCCGATAGGCGTATTCACCGCCTGCGTCGAGCATGGTGGCGAGCACCGGGTCATTGCCGAAGGCCTGCTTGTGCAAGCGGATCGCCTCTTCCATGACCTCGAAGACGCCGATGCCTTCGACCTGTGTCGACGTGCCGGTAAAGTACTTGTCGACCATCTTCTTCTGCAGACCGACCGCTTCGAAAATCTGCGCCCCGGTGTAGGACATATAGGTTGAAATGCCCATCTTGGACATCACCTTGAGCAGGCCCTTGCCGACACCCTTGATGAAATGCTTGATCGCCTTGTCGGCCTTCTCTGCGTCGCCACCGACCAACTGTCGCAGCGTTTCGAGTGCCAGATAAGGGTGCACCGCTTCCGCTCCGTAACCTGCCAGGGCGGCGAAATGATGGGTCTCACGCGCCGCACCGGTTTCGACAACCAGACCGACGCGCGTGCGCAGCCCTTTGGTGACCAGGTGGTGATGCACGGCAGAGGTCGCCAGCAAGGCGGGGATCGCCACATGCTCGGCATCGATCTTGCGGTCGGAGACGATCAGGATGCTCGAGCCTTTGTGTACGTGGTCCTCGGCCTCGGCACACAGCGATGCCAGACGTGCCTCGACGCCTTCATTGCCCCAGGCCAGTGGGTAGCAGATATCGAGTTCCGCGGAATGGAACTTGTTGCCCGTGTAGGCCGCGATACGCCGCAGCTTTGCCATGTTGTCGCAATCGAGCACCGGCTGGGCGACTTCCAGCCGGTAAGGCGGGTTGATTTCGTTGATGCCGAGCAGATTCGGCTTGGGGCCGATGAAGGATACCAGCGACATCACCAACTGCTCGCGGATGGGGTCGATGGGCGGATTCGTCACCTGCGCGAAGAGCTGCCGGAAATAGTTGAACAGCGGCTTGCTCCTGTTCGAGAGAACGGCCAGGGGGGAATCGTTGCCCATCGAACCGGTCGCCTCCTCACCGGAGGTGGCCATCGGTTCGAGAATGAACTTGACATCTTCCTGGCTGTAGCCGAAGGCCTGTTGCCGGTCGAGCAGCGATGCCGAGTAGGCAAGCGCCGAGATGTTCTTCGGCACCGGCAGTTCGTCGAGCTTGATGTTGATCCGGCTGAGCCAGTCCTGGTAGGGCTTGGTTCGCGACAGCGTCTCCTTGAGTTCCGTGTCGTCGATGATCCGTCCCTGGTCAAGGTCGATGAGAAACATCTTGCCCGGCTGCAGGCGCCACTTCTTGACGATTCGCTCCTCGGGAATCGGCAGGACACCAGCCTCGGAAGCCATCACCACGAGATCGTTGTCGGTGACGAGGTAGCGGGCCGGACGCAAGCCATTGCGATCGAGCGTGGCGCCAATCTGCCGTCCATCGGTGAATGCCACGGCCGCCGGACCGTCCCAGGGTTCGATCATCGCCGCATGGTACTTGTAGAAGGCAACCCGCTTCTCGTCCATCAGCGTGTGCGACTCCCAGGCTTCGGGAATCAGCATCATCATCGCGTGCGCAAGCGAATAGCCGCCCATCACGAGCAGTTCGAGGGCGTTGTCGAATGACGCGGAATCGGACTGACCGGGATAGATCAGCGGCCAGATCCTTTCCAGGTCGGCGCCGAGCAGCGGTGACGAGGTGCCTTTCTCGCGCGCGCGCATCCAGTTGTAGTTGCCGCGCAGCGTGTTGATCTCGCCGTTGTGCGCGATCATCCGGAACGGGTGGGCAAGCTGCCAGGTCGGGAACGTGTTGGTCGAGAAACGCTGGTGTACGAGAGCCATCGCCGAAATGCAGCGGGGATCTTTGAGGTCCCGGTAGTACTCGCCCACCTGATTGGCCAGCAGCAGTCCCTTGTAGACGATCGTGCGTGCCGACATCGACGGCTGGTAGAACTCCTTGCTGTGCTTCAGTCCCAGCGCCTGAATGGCATTGGCAGCGCGACGGCGGATGACGTACAGCTTGCGCTCCAGGGCGTCGGTAACCATGATGTCCGCACCACGCCCAATGAAGACCTGCCGGATCACCGGTTCACGCGCCCGTACCGTCGGCGACATCGGCAGGGCATGGTCGACCGGCACGTCGCGCCAGCCCAGCACGACCTGCCCTTCGGAGCGCACAGCACGCTCGATCTCTTCCTGACAGGCAAGACGCGAAGCGGATTCTTTCGGCAGGAAGACCATTCCGACACCGTAGTCACCCGGTTGCGGCAGCAGAATGCCCTGTTTGGCCATTTCCTCACGGAAGAAAGCGTCGGGAATCTGGATCAGGATGCCGGCACCGTCGCCCATCAGAGGGTCCGCACCGACGGCACCCCGGTGATCCAGGTTCTTCAGGATCAGCAGGCCCTGCTCGATGATCGAGAAACTCTTCGTACCCCGGATGTGCGCTACAAAACCGACGCCGCATGCGTCGTGCTCGTTGGCCGGGTCGTAAAGCCCCTGCCGTTCAGGTATAGCCGAATCGATCACGCTCGAATCCTCATAAAACCACGACGTTTGCCCGGCGACCGCTGGTCGGCAACGCCACAAAAACCCGGCACAACAGCAGCCGGCAGGTCACTCCGCGGGACTCGCGACTATACGCCGAATGCCCCGGCCGTTCAAGATGCTGCGCCGCACCAAGCGGGTGCGCCGGACACGCTCTCCAGCACCGAAAGGAGGCAGCGAAAGCTTCGCCACGCCTCGACACAGCCGATCCCCCAAGAATCTTGACATCACAAGCAAGCTCCGTGCCTATAGCGTCACAAGAGTCGCTGTGGATCCGCCGCGGGTCCCGGCCTCGAGCTGGTTCTTACAAACAGGACTTGCCTGGGAGTGTGAGAGGGCCTGGTCACCGAGTGACCGCCACCGCCTGGAGTTACGGCGAGCGCGTTTTTCTTGTCCTGAACGCCATGGTAAAGTCTGCTTTAGGCTTGTGGTAAGCTGATGGAGAGGTCGCTGAGCGTAGGGGCGGGCCGAAACGAAGGGAGGCCGCTTCTTTCGTTGGACCCAGAGGCGCATCCCGGGAAAATCTTCAGGGCTGACGACCGGAATTTGACACTTTTTGGGGAGGCCGGTTCCGCGCTTCGGGAACCGGTCTTTTTTGAACACCAGGACTTAGAAAACGAATGATGGAGGACTGAATGCCGCTAACAATCGGAGTTCCAAGAGAGACCGCCGCAGAGGAAAAACGGGTGGCGACCGTACCCGAGGTCGTGGAGAAACTGATCAAGCTGGGCTTCGCCGTGCTGGTGGAATCCGGCGCCGGCGATGCCGCGAATATCTCGGACGACGCGTACCAGGCCGCGGGCGCCGCAATCGCCGAAGGAGCGACCAGCCTCTGGTCGTCGTCGGACATCATCTTCAAGGTACGTGCGCCGTCAGTGGCAGAAGTCGGCCTGATGCGCGAGGGGAGCACGCTGGTCAGCTTCATCTGGCCGGCCCAGAACCCGGAACTCCTGCAGCAGCTCGCGGCGCGCAAGGTGACCGTGCTGGCCATCGACTCGCTGCCCCGCACGCTCTCGCGCGCCCAGAAGATGGACGCGCTGACCTCCCAGGCCGGCGTCGCGGGCTACCGCGCCGTCATTGAGGCCGCCAACGCCTTTGGTCGCTTTTTCAACGGCCAGATCACGGCGGCCGGCAAGGTTCCGCCGGCCAAGGTCTTCGTTGCCGGTGCTGGCGTCGCCGGCCTGGCGGCGATTGGCACTGCCGCCAACCTCGGCGCCATCGTTCGCGCCAACGACACGCGTGCCGAAGTGGCCGATCAGGTCGCGTCGCTGGGCGGGGAGTTCGTCAAGGTCGATTACGACGAAGAAGGTTCCGGCGGCGGCGGTTACGCGAAGGTGATGAGCGAGGGCTTCCAGAAAGCTCAGCGCGACATGTACGCCAAGCAGGCCCGGGAGGTGGACGTCATCATCACCACCGCGCTGATTCCTGGCAAGCCGGCGCCCAAGCTGATCACCGCCGAGATGGTGCGCTCGATGAAAGCGGGCAGCGTGATCGTCGACATGGCCGCCGAACAAGGCGGCAACTGCGAACTGACCGAGCCTGGCCAAGCGGTGGTGAAGCACGACGTCACCATCATCGGCTACACCGACTTGGTCAGCCGCTTGGCGCGGCAGTCGTCGACGCTGTACAGCACCAACCTGTTCCGCCTCGCCGAGGAACTCTGCAAGACCAAGGACGGCATCATCGATGTCAACATGGAAGACGAAGCCATCCGCGGCCTGACAGTGATCCAGGAGGGCAGTATCACTTGGCCGCCCCCGGCGCCAAAGCAGTCGGCAGCGCCAGTTGCGCCACCGGCGGCGGCCCAGCCGGTGGTTGCCGCGAAGAAATCGCACGGTCACGGCAAGGCCAGCGAACCCGCTTCGGGAGCCGGTGTGGCCGTCATGTTTGCGGCGGCGGCAGTTCTCTTCTGGTTTATCGGTGCGAGTGCGCCGCCCGCGTTCCTGGGCCACTTCACCGTCTTCGTCCTGGCCTGCTTTGTCGGCTACATGGTCGTCTGGAACGTCAAGCCGGCGCTGCATACGCCGCTGATGAGCGTCACCAATGCCATCAGCAGCATCATTGCCATCGGCGCGTTGGTACAGATCGCACCGCCGATCGAGGCTGGGCTGAATCGTCCGGAAGACTGGATTCGCTGGCTGGCAATCGGTGCCATCGTGCTGGCGACGATCAACATGTTCGGTGGTTTCGCCGTAACCCAGCGCATGCTGGCAATGTTCCGCAAATAGGAGTTGATGAACATGTCTGAAAGCTTGGCAACCGTCTCCTATCTCGGAGCAACGATTCTTTTCATTCTCTGCCTCGGCGGACTCAGCAATCAGGAGACCTCGCGCCGCGGCAACCTCTACGGGATCATCGGCATGACCATCGCCGTTCTGGCGACGGTCTTCGGTCCGCGTGTCGGCAGCGCCGGTTATGCGTGGCTGATCGGCGCGATGGCTGTTGGTGCGACGATCGGCATCTACGCCGCCCGCACCGTTCAGATGACTCAAATGCCCGAACTGGTCGCGCTGATGCACAGCATGGTCGGCCTTGCGGCGATGCTGGTCGGTTTTGCGAACTACATCGACCCGGTCACGTCCGCCGGCATGACCGGCGCCGAAAAGGCAATCCACGAGGTCGAGGTTTATGTGGGCATCCTGATCGGTGCAGTCACTTTTTCCGGCTCGGTCATCGCCTTCGGCAAGCTGTCCGGCAAGATCTCGGGCAACCCGATGCTGCTCCCCGCACGCCACTGGATCAACCTTGCCGGATTGCTGATCGTCATCTACTTCGGACGCGAATTCCTGCACGCCGGCTCAATCAGCGACGGCATGACCCCGCTGGTCGTGATGACCGTCGTCGCCCTGCTCTTCGGCATCCACATGGTCATGGCGATCGGCGGCGCCGACATGCCGGTGGTGGTCTCGATGCTGAACAGCTACTCGGGCTGGGCAGCGGCGGCGACCGGCTTCATGCTCTCCAACGACCTGCTGATCGTCACTGGCGCGCTGGTCGGATCGAGCGGCGCGATCCTTTCGTACATCATGTGTGCGGCGATGAATCGCCACTTCATCAGCGTCATCGCCGGCGGCTTCGGGACTACCGGAGGAACTCCCGCGCCGGCGGCCGGTGGAGCGCAACCGGCCGGTGAGGTCGTTCCGATCAGCGCCCCTGAGACTTGCGAGTTGCTGCGCGAGGCCAAGAATGTGATCATCGTCCCGGGTTATGGCATGGCGGTGGCGCAGGCGCAACACACGGTCTACGAGATCACGCGCCTGCTGCGCGAAAAGGGTGTCAACGTTCGCTTCGGCATCCATCCCGTGGCGGGCCGCATGCCCGGGCACATGAACGTCCTGCTCGCCGAGGCCAAGGTGCCCTACGATATCGTGTTTGAAATGGACGAACTCAACGACGACTTTCCGCAAACCGACGTCGCCATGATCATCGGCGCCAACGACATCGTCAATCCGGCGGCACAGGATGACCCGACCAGCCCTATCGCCGGCATGCCGGTACTCGAAGTCTGGAAGGCGAAAACGTCGATCGTCATGAAGCGCAGCATGGCCTCCGGCTACGCCGGGGTGGACAACCCGCTGTTTTACAAGGACAACAACCGCATGCTCTTCGGCGATGCGAAGAAGATGCTTGATGAGGTACTGGTTGCCTTGAAGACTTGAGCGGCTGCTTCTGAACCACCTCGCACAACGCCCGCTCTCGCGGGCGTTGTGCCTTCTGACGGACCGAAAACCGCTCTCCAGCCAGAGTCCCCATCACTCCCGGGCGCAGCCTGGACGATCAAAAGAAAGCGGCGAGTCCTCGGAAGTTGATCGACATCTGATAGAATCGGTCAGATAAGTCAATTGGCGCATCAGCCAGCTATCCTATCTCTAGGGGGTCACATGGAGGTCAAAGAAGTTCTGCAGGTCAAAGATTCCGCGCTGTTCGCCGTACATCCCGACTCGCCTCTCTCCGAAGCGGTGATCATGATGTCCGAAAACGATATCGGCTCCGTCATCGTCATGGAGGGTGGCAAGCTGGCAGGGATGCTGACCTTCCGCGAGGTTCTGAGCATACTCGCGAAACGCCAGACCGAACGCCGCGTCGGGCCGACCCCGCCCATTGCCGAGATCCTCGTCCTCGAAGCCATGGACCGCGATCCACCGACCACGGACCCGGACATGGACGTCGATGAGTTGCGCCGAATCATGGTCGATACGCATACGCGCTACGTGCCGGTAATGGAAGGCGATACCATCGTCGGCATCGTTTCGTTCCATGACGTTGCCAAAGCGGTGCTCGAAGAGCGCAACATGGAAAACAAGCTGCTCAAGGCCTATATCAAGGACTGGCCTGCGCCCTGACGCAGGGCGCTAGACTTGCCGCCGGCCGCAGCGATGATCCTCGGCCGTTGGAGCGCGTCAACTGCCGCCAACCGAGAACAGGCGCCGGTGCTCCCTGATCGCATATCGGTCCGTCATTCCGGCAATGTAATCGGCAACCCTGCGTACCTGCTCGCCACCGGCAGCCACCTGGTACTGCGGAGGTAGCAAGCGCGGATCAGCGGTAAAGGCGGCAAACAGGTCACTGACGATTCGCTGCGCCTTGCTGGCCATTCGCAAGACCTGGTAGTGCTGGTAAAGGTGGCCTCGCAGGAAGCGCTTCATGTCGCGTTGGGCGGCAAAGACCTCATCCGAAAACGCGACCAGCGGCGGTGCACTGCGTACATCGTCGAGACTGCGTGGTCTGTGGCAGGCGAGGTGGCCGGCAGTTGCTTCGATCAGGTCGCAAACCAGCGTATTGATCATGCGGCGCACCGTCTCGTGAATCAAGCGACGCCCGCGGAGATTCGGGTATAGACCACGGACTTCGGCGATATGCCTGGCAAACAGGCTGACATCTTCCAGATCTTCCAGACTGATCAGACCAGCTCGCAACCCATCGTCGACGTCGTGGTTGTTGTAGGCAATTTCATCGGCCAAATTGCAGATCTGCGCCTCGAGTGACGGTTGCATCCGCTTGAGGAAACGCTCGCCGACGTCGCCAAGCTGGCGAGCGTTGGCGAGCGAACAGTGCTTGACGATTCCCTCGCGCGTCTCGAAACACAGATTGAGACCATCGAACGCGGCGTAACGCTCCTCGAGCAGGTCGACTGTGCGCAGGCTCTGCAGATTGTGCTCGAAGCCGCCGTGCTCACGCATGCATTCGTTGAGCGCATCCTGGCCAGCGTGCCCAAAAGGCGTGTGCCCAAGGTCATGCGCGAGCGAGATGGCCTCGGCGAGGTCCTCGTCGAGTTGCAAGGCACGCGCAATTGCGCGCGCTATCTGGGCCACCTCGAGGCTGTGCGTCAGGCGAGTGCGGAACAGGTCACCTTCATGATTGACAAAGACCTGCGTCTTGTACTCCAAACGCCGGAAGGCCGTCGAGTGCACGATGCGGTCTCGGTCGCGCTGGAATTCGCTGCGATGCGCCGGCTCGCTGTCCGGGTACCGGCGGCCCCGGGAACTGGCGCCGGAGGCGGCATAGGGCGCCCGCTCAGGCACGCGCGAAACGTGCGGCGATGGCGCGTCGGACCTCAGATGCAGGCGCTTCGTCAGTCAGCACAGCCTCGCCGATCCGCTTCAGGAGAACGAGGCGAAGCCTCCCATCCTGCACCTTCTTGTCCTGCTGCATGAGATCGAGGTAGCGTTCGACCTCCAGCACAGGCCCGCGCACCGGCAGTCCAGCGCGCTGCAACAGTCGTTCGACACGAGCGACGTCTTGCTGGCCTATCCAGCCGAGCTGCGCCGAGAGTTGTGCAGCCATCAGCGTCCCCGCTGCGATGGCTTCTCCGTGCAGCCACTGGCCATAACCCATCCCGGTTTCAATCGCATGACCGAAGGTGTGGCCCAAGTTGAGCAAGGCTCGTTCGCCGCTCTCACGCTCATCCGCGACAACCACTTCTGCCTTGTTCCGACAGGAACGGTAAATGGCCTCGGCCAGCACCGCCGGCTCGCGCGACAGCAGGCGATCGAGCTCGACCTCGAGCCATTCGAAGAAAGGCAAGTCCCTGATCAGCCCGTACTTGATGACTTCCGCCAACCCCGCTCGCAACTCGCGATCGGGCAGCGTCGTCAAGGTATCGGTGTCAGCCAGCACGAGCTGCGGTTGGTAGAAGGCGCCGATCATGTTCTTGCCAAGCGGGTGATTGATCGCCGTCTTGCCACCAACTGAAGAATCCACCTGCGCGAGCAGCGTCGTTGGGATCTGGATGAACGGCATGCCACGCTGAAAGCAAGCGGCGGCAAAGCCGCTCATGTCACCGACCACGCCACCGCCGAGAGCAATGAGTGTGGTGGTTCGCTCGCAACGGCGCTCGAGCAGGGTGTCGAAAACCGAGTTCAGTGTTCGCCAGTCCTTGAACTTCTCGCCATCGGGGAGGATGATCTCGATGACTGCCGTGCCCGCGTGGCGCAACGCGCCCGCCAGTCGCGGCAGGTACAGGGGAGCAACCGTGCCGTTGGTGACGATTGCAACTCGCGGCTGTCGCAAGAAAGGCAGCAAGAGGTCGACGCGCTCGAGAAGTGCACGCCCAATGTAGATAGGATAGGCGCGATCTCCCAGGGCAACGGTCAGCGTTTCCATGGCACTTTCTTTTCCTTGATCATTTGGTTTACCACAGACTGCGCGGTGATTCGGCTGCCACTGATCACCAAGTTCGCAATGCTGCGATAGAGCGGGTCTCGCTGCGCGTGCAGTTCCCGGAATTTTTGCAGAGGGTTGCCGACCTGCAGGAGCGGGCGGCCCTTGTCGTGCCGCGTGCGTTCGCAGAGGGTTTGCAGCGGTACGTCCAGGTAGATGACGAAGCCACTGTCTTTGAGGTTTTCGCGGTTGTCGGGCCGCAGCACGACGCCGCCGCCGGTGGCGACGACCTGACCACCAAGTCTCGCCAGGTCCGCTATCACTAGGGCCTCGCGCCTGCGAAAACCTTCTTCGCCTTCGATTTCGAAGATCGTCGGCAGGCTGACGCCTGTGCGAGCCTCGATCTCGTGATCGGAGTCGACAAAGCCGTAGGCTAGTCGTCTGGCCAAGGCTTTGCCAATTGTCGTTTTCCCGGCCCCCATCAGGCCAACCAGATAGACGTTGCGTTCGTCGTACTCGATCTTCACGGCCCTATTCTAGCGCAGCGGCCGCGCTGCCGGCCCGTACCAGAAGACCGGGGCGAGCGTCGCGCTTCGCTATTCTGATCCCAAGGGGGTACAGTCAGCGTATGGCGAGGCCTTGGGCGACGATCCTCGGCGTGATGAAGATCAGCAGTTCCTGCTTGTCATCAATCCACTCGCGGCTCTTGAAGAGCCAGCCGATATAGGGAAGGTCGCCGAAAAAGGGAATGCGCTGGGTGTTGTTGCGCACTTCCTGCGTGTAAATCCCGCCGATCACCACCGTTCCACCGTTCTCAACCAGCACCTCGGTCTTCACGTGCTTGTTATCGATGGCCACACCAGCACCGGTGTTCAGACGCGTATTCGGCGTGTCCTTATTGACCTCGACCTTCATCGTCACGTTACCGTCCGGCGTGATCTGTGGCGTCACTTTCAACGACAAGACGGCCTTCTTGAAGGACACACTGGTCGCGCCGGAACTCGTCGCCTGCTGGTAGGGAATCTCGACGCCCTGCTCGATGAGTGCCTCGATGTTGTTGGCAGTCATCACGCGCGGACTGGAAATCACCTTCCCACGGCCATCGGCTTCCAGCGCGGAAATCTCGGTGTTCAGAAACTGCGTCAGTGCGCTGTTGTAGAGAACCAGTGAGAACAGACCGGCATTACCCGTGCGCGGTGTGGCGGGAAGATTGACGTTGAAGGCGTCGGTGTTGAAGTTCGGAATGTCCCTGACCTGCGTCGTGTAAAAGCCAGGAGTGTTCGCTCTCGCGCCAGCCATGGCGGTGCCGGAGGCTCCCTGCCCGCCAAACTGGTAGCCCTGTCTCTGATTCCAACCGAGGCGAACGCCGAGGTTCTTGGCGAAACTGTCCCCAGCTTCAACGATCCTGGCCTCGATCATGACTTGCCGCGCCGCCACATCAACCTTGGTGATGATGGCGCGGAGTTCGTCCAGACGGCTCGGCGTATCCTTGACAATGACCATGTTCGAACGTGGCTCCAGGACAGCGCTGCCACGCTTGGAAAGCATTCGCTGGGCCGGGTTGTCGAACAGCTTGTGCATGTCCTCGGCCCGGATATAGTTCAACTGGAAACTCTCGGTCTGCAGTGGTTCGAGGTCGCTGATCTGCGCCTTCGACTCGAACTCGAGCTTTTCCTTGGTCGCGATCTCATCGCGCGGCGCTATCAGAATGACGTTTCCATTCTTGCGCATGTCCAGGCCCTTTTGCTGCATGATGATGTCGAGCGCCTGATCCCAGGGGACATCCTTGAGAATCAGTGTGATGGCGCCGCTCACGGAATCGCTGATGACCATGTTCATGCCGGTGAACTCGCCGATGACCTGCAGCAAACGACGGACATCGACGTTCTGGAAATTCAGCGACAACTTCTCTCCCTGATAGCCGCCGCGCGTCCCTTGAACCAGCTTATTCGGGTTCTCGATAACCGGTTTCACTTCGATGACGAATTGGGTATCGCTCTGATAAGCGTTGTGCTCCCACAGGCCACGCGGGACGATCGTCATGCGGGCGTTCTCGCCTTTCTGGACGGTGGTCACGGTCTGCACCGGGGTTGCGAAATCGGCCACGTCGAGCCGCTTGCGCAAGCTTTCCGGGACAGACACCTTGGCGAAGTCCACGACCAGACTCGATCCCTGCTGACGGATGTCGATGCCGGCATTCGAGTCACTTAGGTCCACAGTGATGCGCGCCTCGCCGTCCTTGCCGCGCCGGAAGGCAATGTCACGCACGCTGTTCAAGTGAGACGAAGCTACTGCCTTCGCGAAGTGGTCCACGGGTACCGCGCCTTCGGCGACCCGGCTCGGCGACAGCGCAAGCACCAGACTGTTGCCGTCGATTGTCGCTTCGTAGGTCATGACCTTGTGCAGGTTCAGGACGACGCGCGTGCGATCGTCGGCCTGAACGATATTCGCGCTCTTCAGATCGCCCTCGTTGAATGCCTGGCTGGATCTGCCGAGACCGTTCGTCGTGTTCGCGAAATCGAGCGCGATCCGCGCCGGCTTGGCAACGCTGAACGCCGCGGGAAGGGCTTTCAAGGGCTCCTTGAAGGTGAGCTTGACGTTGAGCACCTGGCCTTGCTGCACGACGTTCATCGCCTCGATCGAGTTTGCTCCGGCGTCCTGTGCGCTGGCTGTCCCGAGCGCCAGTAACGCGCCGCCGACAAGACCGAGCAGGTAGTTTCTGATCTGCCTCATTTACTTCGCTCCCTTCTCCTGCAGCAGCAAGGTGCTCGTTCTTTCCACCCAGTCACCTGCGGAATCCTGAATGAGTTCCCGCAGAGTTACCTCCGGCTCGGAAACGCTCACCACCACACCGAAGTTCTGCCCCATGTAGTTCCCAATCTTGGCTTGGTACAAGGTACCGTCAACCTGAATGATGGCGTACGATGCCTGCTTCCTGGTCATTACGCCCACGTATTTCAACGACTCGAGAGGATAGGCTTCGAGCGGCTCCTTGGGCCGATCCAGGTCAGGCCGGAAGCCAGTGCCACCCTTCTTTTCCTCCGGAGCCATCTTGCCCGGCTTGAAGGGATCCAGCAGGTTGCCGACATCATAGGGAACGGGCTCGTAGGGTTCCACTACGGGCAACGGCGGAATCTTGCCTTTGGCGTCCTGTGCGACAGTAGCCATCCATTGGCGCAATTCCTCCTGGTCGCCCGTGGCACAGCCGACCAGAACGAAACTGCACAGGAGAACAGCGAGTTTGCTCATTTCTTCGCACCCTTGGCGGCTTGGGCGGCCTTCTTCTTCGCTGCCAACTCTTCTTCGTCGAGATACCGGAAGGTCTTGGTGACGGCATCCATCACCAGACTCCCATCCTTGGCCTGCGGATTGGCGACGATGGAAACATTGTTCAAGGTGACAATCCTCGACAGTTTGCCGATGTCGCCGGCAAACGCACCAAAGTCATGGTAGCTCCCGGTCAAGCGCACGTTGATCGGCAGTTCCGCATAGAAATCCTTGACCTGCTCGACACCGGGCTTGAAGAGGTCGAACTGGAGCCCCCTGCCCATGCCCGCCTGATTGATCTCGACCAGCAGTGATTCGACTTCGGCCTTGTTTGGCAACTGCTTGAGCAGCGCCCCGAACGAGCGGTCAATCTCGTTCAACTGCTGGACGTAAAGGTCGAGATTCACTGCCTCCTTCTTCTTGGCAACGAACTCATCTCTCAACTTCAGCTCCGTCTGCTGCTTTTTTTCGAGCATATCCAGTTGGTCAACCCAGACAAACCACCAGCCCGCCAGCATTATCGCCACGAACAGGGCAAGCAGGATGGTCACCCGCGGTGCAGCGGGCCATGCCCCTACATCCTTAGGATTGAGATTCTGGAAATCGAGAAGGATGGCTCTGAAATCGATCACCGGGAACGCGGGTGCTTTCATTTCTTCCCTCCCTGTGCGACAGGAGCGGCCCGCTTGAGCGACGCATTCATGCTGAATTCATTCAGGCGACGTTTGTCAAGCATTACCGCCTTGATCTCGACCAACTGCGGCTTTTCCAGCCATGGCGATGCCTCAATGTTGCGCATTAGCGTCGATACCCGGGCACCCGACTGCGCGTAACCGCCGAGGCTGAGTCGCTGGCCCTCCTGTTTGAGCGAGCGGATGAAGACGCCTTCGGGCATCTGCTTGGCCAGCTCGCTCAGCAGGCGCACCGCCTCCGCGCGATCACGCTGCAAGGACTCGATCACGCGTTTGCGCTCCATCAGTGCCTGGCTCTGCTCCTTCAACCTCTTGATCTGGTCGATCTGTTTGTCAAGTACGGCAATTTCCTTTTGAAGAAACTCGTTCTTGGCATCCTGCGCCGAGATATAGCCGCCGATTATCGAATAAACCAGAAAAACAAGCAGTCCGGCGAGCACCGAAACCAGCCCGAACAAGGCGTAGAACTGTTGCCGTCGCGCCCTGCGTTTCTCTTCCCGATGCGGCAGAAGATTGATACGTATCATTCGTCGAACCTCCGCAGCGCCAGACCGCAGGCAACCATGAGCGACGAAGCATCTGCCTGGAGGCTTTTCTCGCGCACGCGTTCGGAAAGCAGCATGCCGATAAAGGGATTGGCAATGATCGTGTTGATCTGGGTGCGGCCGGCGACGGCTTCGTCGACGCCGGGAATGACTGCGCAGCCACCCGCCAGAACGATGTGGTTGATCTGGTTGAACTGGGTCGAGGTAAAGAAGAACTGCAGCGCGCGGGACAGTTCCAGAGCGAGCGCCTCGATGAAGGGCCGCTGGAGTTCGCTTTCGTATCTCTCCGGCAGCGTGTTGCGGCGCTTCTCTCCTTCAGCTTCCTCGAAACTCATCGAGAACAGGCGCGCGATATCCTGCGTCAACTGGTTGCCGCCGAAGGCCTGCTCACCAGCGTAAACCTGTTGGCCGTTACGCAGCACCGTCAGGTTCATCACGTTGGCGCCGACGTCGACGAGGGCCACGATTTGCCCCTTTCCGCCATCGGGAAGGTGCTTCTGCACCAGGTCGAAAGCCGACAGGACCGCGTACGACTCCACATCGAGCACGACTGGCTTGAGTCCAGCCGACTCAGCCACCGCCACACGGTCTTCGACCTTCTCCTTTCGAGACGCAGCGATCAGCACCTCGATTTCGTCGGGAGAAGAGGGCGCCGGACCGACCACCTGAAAATCCAGGTTGACCTCCTCGAGAGGAAACGGAATGTACTGGTTGGCTTCGGACTCAACCAGCACCTCCAGGTCCTCCTCGCGCTGCCCCGCAGCAACGATGATCTTCTTGGTAATGACATGCGATGCCGGCAGCGCGATGGCGACCTGCCTTGTCGACGTCGCCAGCTTCTTCCACGCACGCCTCACGGACTCCGCAGCCGCCTCGAGGTTGACGATGTTTCCGTCTGAAACCACATCCCTCGGCAACGTCTCGATCGCGTAGCGTTCGACGCGGTACGCCCCTCTACCGTCGCTCCCCAGCTCGACCATCTTGACCGACGATGAACTGATGTCGAGACCAATCAGCGAGCGCGCCTTGGGATTAAAGATCGAAAGATCCAACGTCAAATCGCCACCCCTCGCCAAAAAACCCTTCAATAATTTGTAGTTAGCGTACTTATAGATATTCTACTTTAGATGCTAGCAACAAGCTTCCGGCGTGTAAAGCAATTTCTCCGGGTTCACTGCGAACTCCCGGCGTAGCGTCATCAGAATCAGACAGGGTGACAGACGTCGTGGATTCAACTCGGCCAAGGCTCGCGCACCCCGCTGACATGGTGGCGCCAAGCCGCTGCCGATCCGTCGGAAAATCCGTGGTGGCCTTGGCCACGGCCACCGAGGAACAACACGGCCGTCGGTCGCTTGCTGTTCGCGTCTTTTCGTGGCCGCACCAATATAATAGTAGGTATTTGCTACTCTTCCCGGACAAGCTGTTGCCTACTGCCCTTCGTTGGTTCCTCTATCCGATTGTCTTTCTTGTCGGCCTCACCGCTATGGCCATTGCCCTGGCGGCTGTGGTCCTCAGCCTGACCTACCCGAACCTGCCGTCGCTGGAGATTCTTACCGACTATCGACCAAAGGTTCCGCTGCGGGTCTACACCGCCGACGGTTATCTGATTGGCGAGTTCGGCGAAGAGCGCCGGGCCATCGTCAACATCCAGGACGTGCCGCCCATCATGAAGCAGGCCATCCTGGCCGCCGAGGACGAGCGCTTCTATCAGCACGGCGGCGTCGACACGCTGGGCGTTCTGCGGGCACTGCACGCCAACCTGCTGGGCGGCGGCAAGCGTCAGGGCGCGTCGACCATTACCCAACAAGTGGCCAAGAACTTCTTCCTCTCTTCGGAGAAAACCTATACGCGCAAACTCTACGAAGCGCTCCTGTCCTTCAAGATCGAGAGCAATCTCAGCAAGGACCAAATCTTGGAGCTTTACATCAACCAGATATTCCTTGGGCAGCGTGCCTACGGCTTCGCGGCCGCAGCCCAGACCTACTTCAGCAAACCGTTGGCCGAGCTGACGCTCGCCGAAGCGGCAATGCTCGCCGGACTGCCGAAGGCACCGTCTGCGTACAACCCGGTGGTCAACCCGAAACGTGCACGGGTGCGCCAGCAGTACGTGCTGCGCAGAATGAGCGAACTCGGTTTCATCAGCGACGCGCAGTATGAAGCAGCACTTCAGCAAGCACTGGTGATCAAACGCGACGTCAATGAAGCGCCCGTTCACGCCGAGTTCGTTACCGAGATGGCGCGCCAGATTGCCGCCGAGCGTTTCCCTGATGACGTGTATACCCGCGGCCTGCGGGTATACACGACGATCGTCAAGGACGATCAGGAAACGGCCTACGCCGCCCTGCGCCGGGGCGTCATGGACTATGACCGGCGGCACGGATACCGCGGTGCCGAGGCCTACGTCGATGTAGGCGACATCAAGTCCGAGCAGGACGACGCCCTCGACGAACTGCTGCAGGATTTCCACGATGCCGAGGACCTGCATCCGGCGATAGTCCTGCAAGCCGACAGCAAGAAGATTCGTGCCTACCGACGCGGTGGCGAAGTCGTCACCATCAGCGGCGACGGTCTGAAGTTTGCCGCACGCATGATCGACGAGAAGGCACCAGCGAACAAGCGGCTCCGCCGCGGCGCGGTCATTCGCATCCAGAGCGACGACAAGAGCACCTGGCGGATAGTGCAGATGCCGGAGGCGGAAGCGGCTTTCATTGCCGCGGATCCCCATGACGGGGCGATCCGCGCCCTGGTTGGCGGTTTCGATTTCAACCACAGCCAGTTCAACCACGCGACTCAGGCCTGGCGGCAACCCGGTTCGAGCTTCAAGCCCTTCATCTACTCCGGCGCGCTCGAGAAGGGTTTCACTCCAGCCTCGGTCATCAACGACGAGCCGATCAGCTTTCCGGCGGCGGTAACCGGTAGTCAGGCGTGGGAGCCGAAGAACTACGATGGGAAGTACGAGGGCCCGATGCGCATGCGCACCGCGCTGGCCAAGTCCAAGAACATGGTTTCGATTCGCCTCCTGCAGGCGAGCGGCGTGCGCTTTGTGCAGGACTATGTCACCCGTTTCGGCTTTGATGCCAGCAAACACCCGCCGTATCTCACCATGGCCCTTGGCGCCGGCTCGGTCACCCCCTGGCAGATGGTTACCGCCTATGCGGTTTTTGCCAACGGCGGCTACCGTGTTCGACCTTACATCGTCAGCGAGATCCAGGACGACAAGAGACAGGTACTGGCTCGCGCAGAGCCCATCACTGCCGGCGACGAAACCCTGCGCGCCATCGACCCGCGCAACGCCTACCTGATGGACAGCATGCTGCGCGACGTCACCATCTACGGCACGGCGGCGCGTGCTTCGGCAACACTCAAGCGTAAGGATCTTGCGGGCAAGACGGGAACCACGAACGAGCACGTAGACGCCTGGTTTTGCGGTTACCAGCAAACGGTCGTCGGCTGCTCGTGGATCGGCTTCGATCAGCCGAAGAACCTGGGCGCTGGCGAGACCGGAGGCACGGCGGCCCTGCCCACATGGATTGCCTATATGGCCAAGGTCCTCAAGGATGTTCCGGAGTCGTTTCTCCCGGCTCCCGAGGGCCTTGTAACGGTTGCCTCGCCAGGCCCCGGGAAGGGTCCGAGCGAGGAGGTGTTCTACCGGGAAAACGCTCCTGCCGAACTGGCGCCGTCGCCACCGCTGGACGAAACCGTCAAACCCGAGGACTGAACTCCGGTCCACGCCGAGGCAGGCTCCCCGCGTTTCACACCTGCCCAGCCGACTTCCGCACGCCGACGACAAAAGCATGCCGACGGTGACGCATGCGGTGTGCATTTGTTCCTTCCGTCGGCCGGGTATTCGATCGACACTTCGTTTCAGAGGTCACCAGTCCGTCTACGGCTGGCGACCCTCGACCTGGGCGCCAACAGCGGGCGCCGGGCCGGCTGACAAGGCGCTGGGGCATCTGGTCCGTCTGCCTGACACGATAGTTGGGCGTACATGGAGGCTGAAATGAAAGTGCTGATGGTGGTCGAGGGCGACGATTGCGCGCTGCGCATCGAACCCGAGAATGAAGAAGGCAGGGCTCTGCTGGCTCGCTTCGGGGTAAAGGGAGTTTTCGAGACAAGACTCGGGCCAGTGCCGGCGGAGAGCGGCGGCGTGAAGGACCTGATCGAGTGCTACGAGGGAACGCCGGCGGAGCTTGATTGAAGACTCGCGATGGACACCGGCTCGCCTTGCCGGGCCATCGCGAATGAGGAGGATGTGCCGCCGCGCGGGCGAGTGTCGGCAGCGTCCCCCCACCGCCAGGGGACGCGCGGCAACCTTCTGGTGGTGGATGTAATGGCGAGACCATGACTCGATCTACGGCCGATAGCTGCCCGGCCCCTCGTCGATGATGTCGAGCATCCAGGCATCCAGCGGCGCAGGCCGGGCGGTTGAGCACCGCGTGTTAAACTCGGGGGTCAGAAAACTCGGCGAGAGCCCGCCCAAGAATGCCACCCGCCAGCCAATCTCGCGTTTCCTCGTGGCGCATCTACTTGCGGCTGCTCGGCTATCTGCGGCCGCTGGCCGGCCTCTTCGCGATCAGCCTCGCGGGCTACGTCATCTTCGCCTCGTCGCAGCCGATGATGGCGGGCATTCTCAAGTATTTCGTCGACGGACTCAACGCGACCAGCGACACGACGCCGCACGCACTTCCTCTGGTCGGCGCGCTGGAACTGATCTACGTCGTGCCGCTGCTGCTCGTCCTGGTTGTCACCTGGCAGGGGATCGGGTCGTTCCTCGGCAACTTCTATCTGGCAAAGGTCTCTCTCGGTCTCATCGACGATCTCAGGCGCGCGCTCTTCGACAGCCTGCTGCGGCTACCGAATGTCTATTTCGACAAGCACAATTCGGGGCACCTCATCTCACGCATCACGTACGACGTGACCATGGTGACGGGTGCGGCAACCGACGCGATCAAGGTGGTCATCCGGGAAGGATTGTCGGTCGTCTTCCTGTTCGGCTATCTGCTCTGGATGAACTGGCGACTCACCCTGGTCATGGTCGCCATCCTGCCGGTCATCGGTCTGATGGTGAGCCACGCCAGCCGCAAGTTTCGCCGACAAAGTCGGAAGATACAGGCAACGATGGGCGACCTGACACATGTCGCGTCGGAGACCATCCAGGGCTACCGGGTGGTACGCAGTTTCGGCGGCGAGGACTATGAATCGGCCCGCTTCCGAGCGGCGAGCGAGGAGAACAAGGCCAAGCAGTTACGCATGGTCAAGACCGCCGCCACGTACACACCGGCGCTGCAGTTCGTCACCTTCACCGCCATGGCGGCTGTGCTCCTGCTGGTACTCATGCTGCGTGGTGACGCGTCGGCCGGCGATCTGGTAGCCTACATCACCGCCGCCGGCATGCTGCCCAAGCCGATTCGTCAGCTCTCCGAAGTCAGCGCGACCATACAGAAAGGGCTGGCGGGGGCCGAGAGCATCTTTGCCCAGCTCGATGAAGCTCCGGAGCCGGATCACGGCAGCGTCGAAAGAGATCGTGTCACCGGCCACCTGGAGGTGAGAGACCTTTCCTTCACCTATCCGGAGCACACCCAGCGCGTCCTCGACCACGTCAGCTTCTCGGTAGAGCCCGGGCAAATGGTCGCGCTTGTCGGGCGCTCGGGGAGCGGCAAGTCGACGCTGACCAGCCTGATCGCCCGTTTCTATCAGCACGACTCAGGCCAAATCCTGATCGACGGGGTTGACGTCAGGGACTACACCTTGCGCAACCTACGCCGCCACATCGCCCTGGTCACCCAACAGGTCGTTCTGTTCAACGACACGGTGGCGAGCAACATTGCCTACGGCGACCTGGCCACGGCACCGCGGGCGGCAATCGAACAGGCGGCCGAGGCAGCATGCGCGCGCGAGTTCATCGACCAGCTGGCGAACGGTTTCGAGACGCTGGTCGGCGAAAACGGCGTGATGCTCTCGGGGGGGCAGCGTCAGCGACTGGCCATTGCCCGGGCGCTGCTCAAGGACGCGCCGATCCTGATTCTCGACGAGGCGACGTCGGCGCTCGACAGCGAATCCGAACGCCACATCCAGGGCGCGCTCGATCATGTCGTGGCCGGGCGGACGACGCTGGTCATCGCCCACCGTCTGTCGACGATCGAAAGGGCCGACCAGATCCTCGTCATGGATCAGGGATGCATCGTCGAACGCGGCAGCCACGCCGAACTTCTGGCCGGCAACGGCCATTACGCCCGACTGCACGCGATGCAGTTCAGCGAGCAGACAGCCAGCACCACGGACTGAGCGAAGCGCGCGCCGCCAGAAGTGGCGGCAGCGACGGTGCTCCTCAAGCGGCTGGCAAGTGCTGGTCCAGCCAGCGATGCAGCAGCGAACCGGCTGGCCAGTTGCGCAGCAGTCGGGCGCGATCGCGCCGCCAGGCGCGCGCGTGCGCCGCGGCCGATCGATGCTGCACGACGGCATCCAGATCGATCACCATTACCTGGCCGGCATCCCAGAGCAGATTCGTCGCCTTGAGATCACCGTGGCTGATGCGCTGCCGACACATCGACTCGAACAGGGCCAGAATCGCCGTCGCCTCGTCCTCGGACGGTTCGCGATCGGCGGCCAGATGGCTCAGCAGACTCGGCCCGGCGCAGAACTCGCTGATCAACCAGGCGCGTCGGCGCAGCGGGCCGACGCGCTCCTCGATCAGGGCCAGCGGCTCGGGAGTGGCGATGCCGAGAAAGCGCAGCCGGTGCGCTTCACGCCACGAATGCCAGGCACGACTGGGGCGCCACAGGCGACCGAAGGCGTGACGCAAGTCCTTGAGATTGTAGCGCTTGATGAGCAGAACGCGACCCGCGGCGACCACGCGGGCGACCGTCGTGGTACCACCGTCCTTCAGGCGCGAGCCCGCATCGATGGCGCAATCCGGCGCTGCCAGCAGGGAGGCCAGCGGCTCTGCCTGCGCGCGCACCACGGCGCTGAAACGGGTAGCACTTCGCTCGACGGCGAAGAGCGTGCAGTCACGAATGCTCTTCGCCAGAAAGTCACCCAGACGCCATGCCCTGACACGCGCGACCTGCTCGGCCAATGCCGGCAAGTCGGGTGGGGACGTCCCCGAGCCAGCGATGTACGCAGGCAGCAGCGCCGCCATCTGCCGATCCCAGACCGGCGGCAACTGCGCAAGCAGAACTGCCAGGTTGGCGCAGGCGCGCGCACGCGGCACAGCTTGCCCATGCGTGAGGACGCGCACCCCGTCGCCGTCGACAAGGAACACGCTGCCGTCATGACGGAGGAAATTGCCCAGGTGCAGATCCTCCTGGACCAGCCCGGCGGCGTGCAGTCTACCGAGCAAGCTCAGGGCGGGAGCCAGGACCGCAAGTGCCTCGCCATCACCAGGCGCTCGCCGAGTCACGCGTGCCCAGCATTCAGCGAGATCTTCTGCACGATCGAGAAAGGCGGTCATCAGCGCGTAGCCACCGCCGGCCATGGCCACGGCAGCAACCAGCGGCGGAGTCGCGACGCCAGCCTCGGCGAGAGCCGCGAGACCGGCACATTCCTGCCGCCAGTGCCTTTCGCCGCGCGTCCCGATGAAGAGCTTGGCCAACACCCGGCAACCGTCCAGCTGCGCCTCGCCGACAATTCGCTTTCCTGGCAAGACGCGCAACAGACTCAGCATGCTGAGCTCGCGACCATCGACCAGGAAGACGCGAAACGGCAGCGCTGGATGGCGGCCGGCCGTACGCAATTCCGCGGCAGAGGTCGGCTTGGGGGACGTCATCGTCCGCCGCCCAGGGGGCCGTCATCCAAGGCGTGCGCAGTGCACCACCGACACCTCACGTCATCTCGCCTTGCGCAACCTTGCGAACGAAGCGCGCCTGCAACTGCCGCGCCTCGTTCGCCAGATGAGCCAGCAAGGCTGCCTCCTCACTTACGACCCGCCGCAGCGGATAGCCAAAATAGGCAACCAGGAAGCGCAGCAGGTCACGCCGGGTCAGGCCGATGTCAAGCGCCGAAAAATGGAGGGCGGCCAGATCCTTGTCGCGCCAGCGCCGGGGTGTCGTCGGCCTGACCTGGGCACGATGGAGGTCGATCAGCGACAGTTTGAGCCGATCCGTCGTTGGTGGCGGATCAAGATGGACAAGAAAATGACAGATGTAGAAGTCCCGATGGTTGACCCCCGCCGTGTGCATGGTTCTTGCCGTCCAAGCGACGCGGGCGATCAGCGCACGTTTCAGCAGGATCGGAGGAGGATGGGTCGCCCAGTCGCTGCAGTAATCCTCCAGACTGACGGTCGGCGCCAGCTCTTCGGTCACGATGAATGAACGCTGGCGCGCTGGGTTGGCGCCTTGCTGGCCGAAGGCAACCGTGCGCATGGTGTCGACGCCGACGTCGGTCAAGCGCCGGATCGCCCGCCACTCGTCCTGCGCACCGAGTACCGGCAGGCGCAGCGAGACGAGATTCTTGACGATCTCGGCCCAGCCAATGCCGCGATGGATCTTCACGAAGTAAGCGCGCCCCGCCACTTCGGTACGCAGCGTCCGGCGCCCCTCCAGCTCACGGAACACCTCGCCAGCGAGCGCTTCGACAGCGGCGAAGGGATCCTTCCCCGACCACAACGAGCGAAACGGCTCGTCGAGAAATACAGTGTCCCCGCTCACCGCCGATGCCTCAGAATCACGTCAGCCGCATGTTCGGCGTTGTCGTAGATGTCCGCGTGCTCAGCGTAAGCGAGACCGTTGGTCCGCCAGCGGTCGCGTGCCGGCTCGTCACTGAGCATCTGCACGAGCGACTGGTCGAGACGTGGCTGCTCAAAAGGTTCGGGAAGGACGATACCGGCATCTGCCTCGGCGACGTAGTGCGCATACCCGCAGACGGCCGTGGCAAGCACCGGCAAGCCAGCGACCACGGCTTCGAGCAGCACCGTCCCGGTGTTCTCGTTGTAGGCCGGATGCACCAACAGATCCGCGCCGAGCAGAAAACGCAGGATGTCGCTGCGCCCGCGGAGAATCTGGACGCGGTCAGCAAGCCCGAGAGATCTTGCCTGAGCAAGGAACGCCTTGGGATCGTCGTCACCGATGGTAATCAGCCGGCAACGACTGCCGAGAGACTTGGGCAACGCCGACAGCGCCTTCAGGCTGCGGTCGAGCCCCTTGGTCTTGAAGCCCGAACCGATCTGCAGCAGGAGCAGGTCGTCACGCGTCAGCGCAAACTCGCTACGAAAGGTCGCCCGGATCTCGGCGGCATCGGCAGGTGCCCGCCGGTCGCGCGCAATTCCCGGCGGCAGCAAGTGCAGGCGCTCGTCGGGAGTGCCATAGTACTTCTGAAACAACGGTTTTTGCAGTGGCGAGAGCATCAGGATCTCGGTGCCGCTGTCGCGCGTGAAGACCGCGCGCTCGTAGGCCGCGAAATGACGGTAGCGCGCGGACAATCGGTAGAGCGGATGGCGCAGGGTGCGCGCCTTGTCTTCGAAGCAGGGATCGGCGGCAAAGTAAACGTCAAGCTCGGGCATCTTGTTGAAACCGACGACTCGGTCGACAGGGCGCCTGGCCAGGTCATCCCGGATCCAGCCGCTGAACCGCGCATAGCGGCGTTGATTGGTCAGCGCCCTGACCGGCACCAACTGAACATCGAAGCCTGCCGGGACCTCGCCGCGCCATTCCAGCGTGTAGACGCGAATGGCGTGACCACGTGCCTGGCAGGCCAGCGCGATGCGCAGAAAATCGCGCTGCAGGCCACCAAACGGAAAATACTTGTACAGACAGAAGGCTACCTGCATCAGGCCGGTCCCGCGGCAAGGGCCGTTGACGCGCAGCGCTTTCCTGGCACCCTCATGCCCGCCCGACCTCGACCGGCGGCGGCGGTTCGCTGCCGCGGCGTCGCTTGTAGCGGTTGTAGCCCCACAAGTACTGAGTCGGGCACTGGCGAATGAGATGCTCGATCTCGTGGTTGATTTGTTGCGCCCGCTGCTCGATCGTGCCGCTGATCGGTTGCGTCGGCGGCTGCAGGCGAAAATGGTAACCGGCACCGGCGGGCAAACGTTCCGCCCAGACCATGATCACGCTCGCACCACTCTCGACCAGTCGAGCGGCGAGAGTCATGGTGTAGGCCGGCCGGCCGAAGAAGTCCAGCCACCGACCCTCGCCGGCCCTCGGCGCCTGGTCGGGCAACATCCCCACGGCCTCGCCACGCCTGAGCGCCTTGAGCAGGGTGCGCACACCCGACAGGTCGGCGGCCGCCAGATGCAGCTGCTCGCGTGCCCGCCCGGCCTCGATCATCGCCTGCAGCCAGGCACGCTTCGGCGGCCGATAAAGCACCGTAATCGGCGCCTGCGTAGAAAGGTACTGTGCGGTGACCTCGAAACAGCCGAGGTGGGGTGTCAGATAGAGGATCCCCTTACCCCGACGCGAGGCCGCTTCGACGAGTTCCCAGCCGGACACCTTGACGACGCGAGACGCGGTCTCGGCAAGCGGCCGCAGCCAGATGCGCGGCAGTTCGAGCATGCCCTTGCCGGTTTCGCCGATGGCTGCCGTGCGAATCCGCGCAGCCTCGGCCTCGCCGAGGGCGAGCACCATGTTCTCGCGCATATGCCGCCGATAGGTGGGCGAGAAGAGCCATGTCAGCCAGCCGAGCAGCACGCCGAGCGCGTGCAGCCAGGACAACGGCAGGAAGCTGAGAAGACGAGACAGAGTGATCACAAGGCTGGTACGCGTTAGGGTGACGGCAGGAAGGTTTGACCAGCCGCCACGAGAAAAACTATAATTATCCCTCCGCCGAGTTAATCAGGACAACTTGCAGGGCGGGGTAGCCGCAAATGCGGCGGAAAAATACTGCTAAAGCGTCGTCTGCTCGAACCCCGGAGCCGGCAACGCCGCCTTATCGGGGTTTTTTTTGGAGCAGACCCAGCGTGAGCAAAGAGTACCTTTTCACTTCGGAATCCGTTTCCGAAGGCCATCCGGACAAAGTCGCCGACCAGATTTCCGACGCCATTCTCGACGCGATCCTCGCCGACGACCCCCCGGCCCGGGTGGCCTGCGAGACTCTCGTGTCCACCGGTCTGGTCGTCATCTCGGGCGAGATAACGACCAAAGCGCACATCAACTATCGCGAAATCGCCCAGGACGCCGTTCGCCGCATCGGCTACAACAACTCCGAAATCGGCTTTGACTACAAAAGCTGCGCCATTCTGACAGCAATCAACCGCCAGTCACCGGATATTGCGCAGGGCGTCAACGAGGGCCAGGGCCTCGACCTCGACCAGGGTGCCGGCGACCAGGGGCTGATGTTCGGCTACGCCTGCAACGAGACGGCATCGTTGATGCCCCTGCCGATCCATTACGCGCACCGCGTCATGCAGCGACAGGCCGAGGTCCGCCGTGACGGCCGACTGCCGTGGCTGCGCCCGGACGCCAAGAGCCAGCTGACCGTCAGATACGTGGACAACAAGCCGGTTTCGATCGACACCATCGTCGTTTCCACGCAGCACGATCCGGACGTATCACACGCACAGATCGCCGAAGCGGTGATCGAGGAGATCATCAAGCCGGTTCTGCCGAAGGAACTGATGACCACCAGTACGCGCTATCTGGTGAATCCCACCGGACGCTTCGTCGTCGGTGGCCCACACGGCGACTGTGGTCTGACCGGCCGCAAGATCATCGTCGACACCTACGGCGGCGCCGCCCGGCACGGTGGTGGCGCCTTCTCGGGCAAGGACCCGTCGAAGGTCGACCGCTCGGCCGCCTACGCGGCGCGCCACGTCGCCAAGAATATCGTCGCCGCCGGCCTCGCCGACCGCTGCGAGGTCCAGGTCGCCTACGCCATCGGCGTCGCCCGGCCGGTATCGTTGATGGTCAACACCTTTGGCACCGGCAAGGTCAGCGACGAGGTCATCGTCCAGCTGATCGACAAGCACTTTGACCTGCGTCCCAAAGGCATCATCCAGTCGCTCAATCTGTTGCGCCCGATCTACCGCAAGACGGCCGCCTACGGTCACTTCGGCCGCGACGAACCGGAATTCACCTGGGAGGCGATCGACAAGGCAGCGGCATTGCGCGCAGACGCGGGGCTGTAGCTGCCCCCAACATTCAGACGGGGGCCGCCAGGCCCCCTTTTCGTTTGCCCGCCGGTGTCGCGGGTGTAGACTGCATCTATCGCCACCCTGGTGCGTCAGCCACGATACTGCCATGCTCAAGCGAATCAGCGTTCAACAACTCACCGTCGGCATGTACCTCAAGGAGTTCTGTGGTTCCTGGATGGAGCACCCGTTCTGGCGCTCATCCTTCGTCATCACCGACCCCAAGGACATCGAAGCCGTTCGCGCAAGCAGCATCCGGGACGTCTGGATCGACTGCAGCAAGGGACTCGACGTGCCAGCGGGCGAGACGGTGGTATCGGTCGCCGAATCGGACGCCCAGGTCGAGGCCGAGCTCGCCGTCGCCGCCAGTCGGGTTCGGCAAATCGAGCGTGTCCCCAGTTCAGTCGAACTCGCCCGTGCAGCAAAGATCGTCGCCAAATCCCGGCAGGCGGTCACCTCGATGTTCGAGGAAGCGCGCATGGGCAACGCGGTCGATACTGCCGGGGCGCAACGCCTGGTGGAAGAGATCTCCGACTCGGTCAGCCGCAACCCCGGCGCCCTGATCAGCCTCGCCCGCCTGAAGACTGCCGACGACTACACCTACATGCATTCGGTCGCCGTATGCGCGCTGATGGTCGCGCTTGCCAGGCAGCTTGGCCTCGACGAAGCTGAGACACGTTCCGCCGGAATTGCCGGCCTGTTGCACGACCTCGGCAAGGCAGCCATGCCGATCGAAGTGCTCAACAAGCCCGGCAAGCTGACCGACGCCGAGTTCACGATCATCAAGTCGCATCCGGAAGAAGGACATCGGATGCTGCTTGCCGGGAGCGGCGCGGACGCCGTCGCCCTAGATGTGGTCCTGCACCACCACGAGAAGACCGATGGTTCCGGCTACCCGAAGCGGCTCAAGGATCAGGAGATCAGCATCTTCGCCAAGATGGGCGCCGTCTGTGACGTTTACGACGCGATCACCTCGAACCGCCCGTACAAGGCGGGCTGGGATCCGGCCGAGTCCCTGCGCAAGATGGCCGAGTGGAGCACGGGGCATTTCGACCCGGCAGTGTTCCAGGCCTTCGTCAAGAGCGTCGGCATCTATCCGATCGGCTCGCTGGTGCTGCTCAGCTGTGGTCGACTGGGGGTGGTCATCGAGCAGGGCGAGAAGTCGCTTCTGCAGCCACGGGTCAAGATCTTCTTCTCGACGCGAGGCAACGCGCGCGTGCGGCCGGAAATCGTCGACCTTGCGCGCGGTCAATTCAAGATCGTCAGCCGCGAGGACCCGGCCAAGTGGAACTTTCCCGATCTCAACGAGATCTGGTCGGGTCTGCCAAGTCGGCCGTCCTGAGGCGCGCCGCAGCCGGAGCGCTGGCTCTTGGTAGCGGCGCCTACGCCTCACCGATCACCAGACGGAGAGGGGCATCGCTCTCCAGGCGGTATTCGGGGATGACCAGATTGGCGAGCGCCGGACCCGCGCGGAAGACCCGCCCCGCCAGGTCGAACCTCGACGTGTGGCACGGGCAGAGAAACTCGCCGTGGGCGCCACGGCCCTGGCTGAGTTGCGGCAGACAGCCCTGATGCGTGCATTGTCCGATGGCGACAAAGACCTCCGGACGCAGTGAGCGATGTCGGTTGCGGCAACCCACCGGCTGGATCGACTGTGCCGAATCGGGGTCGATCAAATCGCCTTCGCGGTCTGCCAGCGCGGCAAGTTCCGCGGCACTTCGCCGCAGGATCCAGACGGTGCGACCATTCCAGTCGACCGTGCGCAGCCGGCCCGCCGGCAGATCGCCAAGATCGACTGGCGTCGCATTGCCGGCTGGCGGCCGCGACCGATCCGCCAGATACTTCGTCACGCCAACCCCTGTCCCGAGCGCGCAGAACGCGGCCAGGAGATGCAGACGCCGGCGTCCCGGCGCGACGCCACCTTCCTGACTCATTCGTGGCGGCTCGACCGGCGGCTTCGGAAAGTGGCGGCCTGGGCGCGTGCGGCAATGCCGGCAGAGGCTAGCCCCCAGTCTTCAAGTGCCCGCGCGCACGCGATCATCGCAGGAGTTCCCGGGCATCGTCACGCCAGCGAGCCAGCGCGGCGTAATACCCTTCCCAGACACAGCCATTGCAGCCGCGGCCGCAACAAACGGTCGGTACAGGCGGCGGCGGGCGATGGCAGAGCCTGCGTTGACTGAGCAGGGCTTCGGTTTCACGCACAAGGGTCTGTGCATCGGCAAGGCTGTTCATCGATAGACGGGCGGATCGAAGTGCGGGGAGGCCGGGTTTCCCCGATAATGCGAGAAAACGTCCCGTGAGTCCACATGCCTGCCCGATCGCCGCTCGTCGTCTTTGTTTCCGCCATGCGCTGCCGGCGCTGGAATGCCCCCAGCCTCTACCTCGCCGTGGTGCTGATTACTGGTGCCGGGTTCACGTCGGCCGCCGACGCTTCGTCGTGGTTCGACCGGCAGGGGCCGACGCCTGCCGCGCATCAGGCTTTCGAGTTGCTGGCGTCGGCGGCGGCCGACGGACTGGAGCCCAGCGACTACGGCGTGGAGGCCCTGCGGGCCAGCCTTGCCGGTCCCGGCGACGGTCCGGAAATGACGGCAGAGGGCGCAGCCAGCTTGCATGCCATGCTGCATACGGCATTGCGACGCTATGTCTCTGACCTGCGCTACGGACGCGTCGACCCGCAGCAGTTGGGCGCCAGATACAGCCCCATTGGCAGCGCGCCTGCGCCGGATGCCCTGCTGCACTCGGCCATGGCCGACGACCAGATGCCGGACCTGGCGCGCCGTGCCGCACCGCGCTCAGCCGATTATGAGCGTTTGCGTCAGGCGCTTGCCGCTTACCGTGCAGTGGCTGGCCACCCGGCCTGGCAGCAGGAACTGCCGCCGCTGCCGTCCGGCAAGCTGGCTCCGGGCCAGGCCTACAGCGGGGTTTCGCGACTGACCGCGCGACTGATCGTGCTTGCCGACCTCCCAGTCGGAACGCTGCCTCCGCCACGCTACGAGGGAAGCCTCGTCGACGGCATCAAGTCGTTTCAGGAGCGCCACGGCCTGACGCCGGATGGGGTGATCGGCAAGGAAACCTTCGAGCAACTCAAAGTGTCCCCGGGAGCGCGCGTCGGCCAACTGGAACTGGCGCTCGAACGGCTGCGCTGGACGCCGCTGCAGCGTCAGGGCCGCATCATCGTGGTCAACGTTCCCGAGTTCATGCTGCACACCTATCAGATGAACGACAAGGGAAGCGACCCGGGACCAGTGATGCGGGTGATCGTCGGCAACGCGCGCAAGACCCGCACCCCGCTCTTCGATGCCGAAATGCGCTTCGTCGAATTCAGTCCGTACTGGAACGTTCCCCCTTCGATCAGCCGCGGCGAAACCCTGCCCAGGCTACGCAGCGATCCCGGCTATTTCGAGCGGCAGGGCTTTGAACTGGTCACCAGTGACGGCCGGGTTCTCGGCAGCTTGCCCGAGGGTGGTCTCGATGCTCTCGCACAGGGCCGGATGCGGATCCGCCAGAAACCGGGTGCCAGAAACGCCCTTGGCGACATCAAGTTCGTCTTTCCCAATACCGACAACATCTACCTCCATCACACCCCGACCGCGCAGTTGTTCAAGCGCGACCGGCGCGACTTCAGTCATGGCTGTATCCGTGTCGAGGCACCGGCAGATCTGGCGGAATTCGTTCTCGCGGGAGAACCGGAGTGGACGCGGCAACGCATCATCCAGGCAATGAAACGCGGCAAGTCGGCAACCCTCCGCCTGAAAGAGGAGATTCCGGTGGTCATCGCTTACCGCACCGCCACCGTCAGGGACGGTCGTGTCCATTTCTTCCCGGACATCTATGGGCTTGACCGGGCTCTCCGCGACGCCCTCCAGCAGCGCTCGGCGACGCTCCGCGGGAAACCTTTCAATACACTTTCAAATGATCTAAAATCAGTTCATTAGAAGCCGTACCAGACAGTCATGTTGAAGTCCAACAAGCACCCTCGGCGGATCTTCCTCGGTCACGCGACCCGGCTGGTCATTGCCGGGGCGATCACACCCTTGACCAGACCAGCGCTGGCCGCCCTGCCGCAGGCACGCCGCCTCGAATTCGATCACACACATACCGGCGAACGCCTTTCCGTCGTGTTCGCCGTCGGCGACCGGTACGTGGACGACGGGTTGAGAAAGCTCAACCATTTCCTGCGCGACCATTATTCCGGGGAAGTCGGCTCGATCGACCCACAACTTTTCGATCTCCTTTTCGAGACCCGGCGCGAACTTGGTTGCACGCAGCCTTTCGAGGTCATCTCCGGCTATCGCTGCGCCGCCACCAACACCCGCCTGCGCAACTCCGGCGGCGGCGGGGTTGCCCGGCAGAGCCTGCACATGGAAGGACGGGCGATCGACATCCGCATCGATGGCGTGCCGCTGGCCGATGTCCGCGATGCGGCAATGTCGCTACAGGCCGGAGGAGTCGGTTTCTACCCGCGCAGCAAGTTCGTCCATCTCGACACCGGCAAGGTGCGTTACTGGTAGTCGGCGGTCACCGTTTACCGGTAGCGGGGTACGAAGGATCGAGCGGGATTGCCGGTGTAGAAGCGAACCGGCAGCGAAACCCTGGTGAAGCCTTCGCCGCTGCCCAGCCGTTTCTGGACGACAGAGTGTAGGCGCCGCCGCTGTGCTCGAACGTCACCAGGAAAGGGTAGGCCGATGCGGCCGCGACGCACGCGGACAGCGAGCCCTGGACACTGAGGCCGCACAGCAGGCGGCAGGCCGCCGACGTCATGAGGCCCTGCCGGGAAGCTGCACCGGCGCGCTCAGGAACAGGGGCAACGCGGCATCAGCCCGTACCTGATCCCCCAGCATCGCCTCGACGGTCGGCGAGCGTACGGCGCAGGCTGGCCCGCAATCTTCTCAGTAGCCCCAATAGCCGACTGCCGGCGCGGCGTACACCGGTTGCGCCGGCACGGTATAGACCGGACGCGCGGGCACCACGTAAACGGGCCGCGGTGGCTCCACGTAGACCGGCTGTGGTGGCGCCACATAGACCGGGCGCGGCGCGTAGTATGCCGAAGCCGCGACGCCGGCGGCTATGCCGGTAAGCGCCACGATGGCCGCCGGAGCAACCCAGCGCTCAGCGCGGTAGTCGTTCCGGTAGCGCCCCTCATGATGATGCCTATGCCGCGGTGGTTCGTAATACCCGTCGCGGTAACCACCGTCATACCGGTGGTCGGCGAAAGCGGGGGCGGAAGCGCCCAGCGCGAGGCAGAGCGCGAGGCAGAGAGAGGTGATTGGCGTTTTCATGAGCCAAGTAACGCCGCAGGCCGTCGTCGGATGACAGCGGCGCCCAACGCCAATCAGGTCATTGCGAATGTCTGGCGGCGCACCGTCGGCAAGGCATCTGACACACTAGCTCTTCTCCCGGTTGGTAGTGCGCGAAGCGTGTAGGTTTTCGATGAAGCTGGTGGCCAGAGCGATTTCCCTCAGGAAACAGGCCAGTCCGGCAATCAGGCTGGCCATTGCCGCCACGAAGAGGACGGCAATGGTACTCGAGAGATCTATCCGCAGTTCGGCGCCAACGAACAGGGCGACGACGACCAGGCAGACGAGCAGGTCGCAGACCGTGCACAGGATGATCGCCCAGTGAATGAGTTTCGCCCGCCGCGACAGGGAGATCTTGGTTGCCAGATCGCCGGCACTTTCCACCTCGGTCGATCCCGCAGGCAAGGCCTTGTCGAGAACGTGGAATCGGTCGATCACGCGTCCCAGGCGATTGGTCAGAACGGCCAGGAGCGCACCGACGCCGGCCAGCAGGAAGACCGGCGCGACCGCAAGTTGTATCACCTGTGCTACCGAAGACACCTGATGGTGAGCCTCGACCATGAACTCGCTCCGTGGATGCTGCGTTCACGAGTCTACAGGAAATACGGGCGCCGTCTTGCCGATTGGCGCCGGTTCACGACAGCCGAAGGTAGTGGTGGCCGCCCCCTGGGGCCATCAGCGCAGGTCGGAACGTCCGCCAGGCGCTACTGCTCCCGCACTCACTGGCGATGGTCGCAACTGCCTGCTGCCGGCAGGTTGACCAGCACGATGCCGGTCGCCACGCAGATGGCGGCGACGATGAAGCTTGTCGTCAGCCGCTCGCCGAGGAACAACACGCCGAAGGCGACGCCGAAAAGCGGCGTCAGGAACGAGAACACCATCAGTCGGCCGGTGAGGTGACGGGTGAGCAGCCAGAACCAGGTGAGGTAACTGGCAAAGGCGACGATGACGCCCTGATAGGCCAGCGCCAGCACCACCGGCAAGGTGAGTGCGCCGATCGTTGCCTCGCCGACCAAGGGGGCGATCGGCAGCAGGAGAGCGGTCGACGTGGCGAGCTGATAGAAGAGGACACGGGTGGCGCTGATGCTCGCCAGCTTGCTCGCCCGGATCAGAACCGTCGTCGCCGCCCAACCGACTGCGGCCAGCACTCCCAGCACATCGCCGATCCAGGCGTTCGGACGAGCACCGCCCTTGCCGGCAAATGCCAGGACGATGCCGGCGAAGGCGAGCGAGATGCCGCCGAGATGTCGCCAGCGCAGTTGTTCGCCCGGCACGCACCAGTGCAGCCCGAGCACGGTCAGGCACGGAGCGGTATAGAGAAAGACGATCATGCGCGAAGCCGTCGTGTAGGCGAGCCCAAGGTAGATGAAGAGGAACTCGATCGCGAACAGCAGCCCCGCGAGGAGACCCATGCGCAAGGTGCCGTCGCGCTGCCAGAATGCCAGGCCACGCCAGCGCGCCCAGAGCGTCAGGAGCAGCAGGGCGATAGCCGAGCGCAACCCCGACTGGAGCACCGGGCTGATGCCTTCGCTGGCGATCTTGATGCTGACCTGCTGGTAGCCCCAGGTCGCGCAGAGCAGGATCATCAAGGCAAAGGCGGAGAGACCGGGAGGCGTTCGCTGTTCCATCGGCTTGCGTCAGGTGTGCCGCGATTCAGCGGGATGCGTTCGGCGTCCGACGCGGGAGCGCGCTGCGGTCACGGCGCAGCAGGGTCGGGGTGACCGGAAGGCGTCATGGCGAAACATCGCCTCGACCGCTGGCTGGCGCGCGGCTCGCCTCCTCCGCAGGAAGCAGGCGCACGGCGGATTTCTGCAACTGCAGCAGGATACTGGCGCCGGGGATGATCCCTCGCCGCTGCGCCACCGAAGCGCCAATGGCGAAGGACAGCGTCGCGTCGCGGCGACCGGCGACGCGCGCGCTCACCGTCGCGTGGCCGCGCCAGGCGAGTCTTTCGCTGACGCATGCAGCGACCGTATTCTCACGATCGCTCTGGTGCTCGCGGACGAGGACGACAGCCGCCTCGGGGACCATCCAGGAGACCGTGTCACCGACCGCAAAACCCGCGTGATACGGCGCCAGCAGCGGCTGGCCCAGCCAGTCGATGACGGTCGTCGCGGTCTCCGGCGATTGCTCGAGCACCTTGCCGGCAAACAGGTTCGGCTGGTCGGTCAGGCGTGCCACCAGTGCGCTTGCCGGTCGCGCCAGCATCTCGTCCGGTGCCGCCGTCTGGAGCGTGCGGCCGTGGTGCAGGACAGTCATCCGGTCGGCCAGCAGACTCGCCTCTTCGAGGTCGTGGGTCACGAGAACGATCGGGATCGGCAACGAGCGCCGCAAGTGGATGAGCTGGCGCAGCAACTTGCGGCGGGTGACCTGATCGACGGCCGAAAACGGCTCGTCCAGCAGCAGCACCTGCGGATCGCGCGCCAAGGCGCGGGCGATCGCCACGCGCTGCTGCTGGCCGCCCGACAATTCGGCCGGGCGGCGTGCCTCGAGACCTTCGAGATTGGCGCGCGCCAGCCACTCGCGTGCCTTTGCCGATCGCTCGCCCGGCGCCAGATGCTGCAGCGCCAGCGTCACGTTGGCGAGTGCCGTCAGATGCGGAAACAGCGCGTAGTGTTGAAAGACGAAGCCGACGCGGCGCCCTTGCGGCGTCACATCGATGCCGCGCGCGGCGTCGAACCAGGTGGCGTCGCCGCAGCGCACGTAGCCACCCGCGGGTCGGTGCAGCCCGGCGAGGCAACGCAGGATGGTCGACTTGCCACTGCCCGACGGCCCCACCAGCGCCAGCAGTTCGCCCCGCTCGCAGGCGATGTCGGCGGCCAGCGGGATCGGAGCCGACTGCTCGAGGCGGGCGAGCAGGCTCATCGGCGGCCCAGCGAACGTCCCAGCCGGCTGACCAGAGCAACGGCGATGAACGAGAGTGCCAGGAGCAGCGCCGACATGGCGGCGGCGGCCGAATCGTTGAATGCCTGCGCCTGGTCGTAGATGGCGATGGCGATGGTCCTCGTCTCGCCCGGCAGACTGCCGCCGACCATCAGCACGACGCCGAACTCGCCGAGCGTGTGGGCGAAGGTAAGCGCCAATGCGGCCGCGATCCCCGGCCAGGCGAGCGGCAGTTCGACGCGCAGAAAGGTCTGCCAGCGCGATAGCCCGGAAACCCACGCCGCTTCGCGCACTTCGCGCGGAATCGCAGCGAAGGCCCGCTGCATCGGTTGCACGGCGAAGGGCAGATTGAAGATCAGAGACGCAGCGAGCAGACCGTCGAAGGTAAACACCAGCGCCCGTCCGGTCAGCGCATGATAGATCTGGCCCAGCGACGAAGCATTGCCGAAACCGAGCAGCAGGTAATAGCCGAGAACCGTCGGCGGCAGGACCAGTGGCAGCAGGATCGCCGCCTCCAGCGCCCCCTGGCCGCGAAATCGCGACCACGCCAGCAGACGTGCCAGACAGATGCCCAGCGGCAGCAGCAACAGCACGGTGGCGGCAGCGAGTTGCAGCGACAGCGAAAGGGCTTGCCAGTCCATCAGCGACCGATCACCTGGCCGGCAGCGAGAAGCCGTAGCGTTCGAAGACGGCGCGCGCCGCCGGTTGTTGCAGGTAGTCGTAGAAGCGCTCGGCGCCTTCGCTGGCGTGGCGCGTCAAGGCCATCCGCTGGCGCAGCGGCGGGTGCCAACTCTCGGGAATCAGCGCCGCCAGGCCGCGCTTGGCCAGTTCCGGCGAGCGGACCAGCGACCAGGCGACGATGCCACCTTGCGCCGAGCCGCTGAGCGCGAAACGGGCCGCCTGCGCCACGTTGTCGCCGAGGACCAGCCGCCCCTGCAGCGGCTGCCACAGGCCGGCGCGCTCGAGCGCAGCGCGCGCGGCACGTCCGTAGGGAGCGTGCTCGGGGTTGGCGATCGCCAGGCGTTGCAGACGGCCGTCGGCAAGCGCGGCGGCCAGGCCTTGCAGTTCGCCATCGACAGGCAACGGCGAGCCGTGCGGTGCCAGCAGCGCGATACGACCGATAGCGTACAGCCGACCCCGGTCGCGCAGAAAACCCTGCGCCGCCAGCCGGAAGATGTCCTCCTCGTCGGCCGCCAGGAACAGGTCGACAGGCGCTCCCTGGGGAATCTGACGCGCGAGGTTGCCGGAAGAACCGAACGAGATGCGAATCCTGTTGCCGGTGTCTCTTTCGTAGGTGGCGGCGATTTCGCCGAGGGCGAAGGTCAGGTCGGCCGCGGCGGCGACCGTCGTCGTGTCGGCGCCGCGCGCACTCGCGACGCAGGCGAGCAGCAAGAGCGACAGCCACCAGCGGCGCATCGCCTCAGGCGACCCGGTTCTGCGGTTCGCCGCGCGCGAAGGCTTCGAGGTTGGCGGTCAGTTGATCGGCGAGAGACTGCATCGCCGGCCGACTCGCCCAGGCAACATGCGGGGTCAGCAGAAAGTTGGGCAGCGCCAGCAGGTCCGGTGCCAACAGGACGTTGCCGGCGCCTGGCGGTTCGACGCTCAGCACGTCGAAGCCGGCACCGGCGATCCAGCCCTCCTGCAGCGCCCTCGCCAGAGCGGTCTCGTCGACGAGACCGCCACGCGCGCTGTTGATCAGCAAGGCCGAACGTTTCATCGCGCGCAGTTCAGGCTCGCCGATCAGATGCGTCGTTTCCGCGTTCAGCGGGCAATGCAGCGAGATCGCGTCGGCCACGCGCAAGGCCTCGGCGAACGGCGTATAGCCGGCACGTACCGCGGACGCGCCCTTGCGCTCGCAGCGCAGGACGCGCATGCCGAAGGCCTCGGCCAGGCGAGCAACGCCCCTACCGAGGCTGCCGCTACCGACCAGCGCCAGCGTTGCGCCGTGCAGATCGCGGATCGGGAAATCGAAGAAGCAGAACTGCTCGGACGCTTGCCACTTGCCGGCGGCCACCGCCTGTCGGTAGGCGAGCACATTGCGCGAAAGCGCCAGCAGCAGCGCGAAGACATGCTCGGGAACCGTATGTTCGGCGTAGCCGCGGATGTTCGAGACGACGATGCGCCGGGCTCGGCAGGCTTCGAGGTCGACGTTGTTGGTACCGGTCGCCGCCACGGCGACCATCTGCAACGCCGGCAGCGCGGCGATCAATTCGCCGCCGAGCGTGAGCTTGTTGACGATCGCGATCGTCGCCCCAGCAAGCCGCTCCGCGACCTGGACCTGCAAGCTCTGCGCGTGTTCGACCCAGTGATGGGGAAAATCCGGCCGGCGGACATCGGCGATAATCGACTCACGCTCGAGGTAGACGATGCGGTGCATGACTCAACCCCTGAAAGGCTTGCCGTGGCCGGCTGCGATAGCACGGACGGCGGCGCCGAGCGCCGGGTCGCCGGTAAACAGCAGGACGCTCACCGCGGTCGCCGCACAGAGACCCTCGATGGCCGCCAGATCGCCGTGCAGGACGTTGACGACGCCGGCCGGGAAGCCGCTGCGTGCGGTCAGTTCGGCGAGCGCGAAGGCAGCCGACGGCGCCTTCGGGCTGGGCTTGAGGACCACCGCTGCGCCGGCCAGCAGCGCCGGGCAGGCAGCTTGCAGCAGACCGAGCAAGGGCGCGGCATCGTCGCTGACGACTGCGACGATGCCACCGGCTGCCCCACCGTCAGCACTTGTCGTGCGCAGCAGGGCCACGGCATCGCTCACCTCGGCCGCCGCGGCCTCGCCAGGCTTGCCGGTTTCCTCGGCGATCAAATGGGCAAAGTGCGACGCGTATCCGGCCAGGGCATCGCCGACCAGCGTCAGCAACTGCGCGCGCTCGACCGTCGTTCGTGCCGCCCAGGATGGCAAGGCGCTGCCTGCCGAGGCGACCGCCGCCTGCGCTTCGGCGGCACCGCACAACGGCGTTCGCCGCCTCACCCGGCCACTACGGGGATCGCGCACATCGAAAAAGGCCGGCGCCATCGTCAAATAGGCGTGGCCGTTGATCCACAGCGGAATGGCCAGCATTTCGTCACTCTCGGTCATGGCACTCCTCGGCAAGGGCTCTCGTTGATCGGCCGCGTGCCAGGCAGGTGACGAACAGCGATACGCGCATGATGGTAAGATATTGCGGCGCACAAGGTGCAGCGGGCGATCGGCGGAGCGCCCAATAGTATTCCGCCAGCGAGCAAAACGGAAGGTTGGACGGAAAGGCCATGGCCGAACAACAGGCAGAAAAGGCGTCGATTCAGGTCATCGAACGGATGATGTCGCTGCTCGACGTGCTGGCCGACCTGCCGGAACCGGCAAGTCTCAAGGTCCTCGCGAAGACCAGCGGACTCCACCCATCGACCGCCCATCGCATTCTGGCAGCGATGACCAGCACCGCACTGGTTGAGCGCCACGAAGCGGGAACCTACTCCCTCGGCATCCGTTTGCTCGAACTGGGCAACATCGTCAAGTCGCGGATCGGCATTCGCCAGCTCGCCCTGCCGTACATGCAGCAGTTGCACGAGGTCGTTGGCGAGGCCGTCAACCTCGGCATTCGTCACGAGGACGAGATCATTTACGTCGAGCGCACGTCCAGCGGCCGCTCGCTGGTGCGCGTGGTCTACTTGGTCGGCGGCCGCGCGCCGCTGCACCTCACGTCGGTTGGCAAGCTTTTTCTGGCGGCCGACGGGGTGGCCGACGTGCGCGCCTACGCGCGGCGGACCGGTCTGCCGGGCGAGACACCGCACTCGCTGACCCGTATCGATGCGCTCGAAAAGGAACTCGACAAGATCCGTCGCCACGAAGTCGCCTACGACAACGAGGAGGCCGAGGTCGGCCTGCGCTGCGTCGCCGCGCCGATTCGCAACGACGAAGGTCAACTGGTCGCCGGACTGTCCATATCAGCGCCCACCGACCGTCATAACCCCGACTGGGTGACGCCGATCAAGGCAACCGCCAACCAGATCTCACAGGCCCTTGGCTATCGCCGACCACTGCGCAAATAGGCCACGCTGGTCGCTTTGGCGCAGGCGACCGTGACCTGTCGACAACGCTGGCGCACGGACTCGCCCGCCCGGGTCAACGAAAAGCGGTGCGCGCGCGTTGACTGGAGTTGCCGGACACCATGCGCAGGGTTTCCTGCCGGTTTGCCGTTCCTATCTACTCTGGAGGAAATCCATGCACAAGCTCATTGCCCTGTTGGTCGGTCTGCTGATGATCGCGGTAAACGCCTTTGCCGCGGTCAATGTCAACACCGCCAACGAGAAGGAGTTGCAGATGCTGACCGGGATTGGCCCGGCGAAGGCCAAGGCGATCATCGACTACCGGACCAAGAACGGCGAGTTCAAGACTGTCGATGATCTGATCAAGGTCCCCGGAATTGGTCCGGCTGTTCTCGGCAAGATGAAGAGCGACGTGACACTGACGGGTCCGACGGCAGCCAAGCCCGCGGCCGGTGATGCGGCCAGACCGGCAGCCACCAGCGCGGCAGCACCAGCTGCTGCGGCCGCCAAGCCCACCGCTGCCGGTGGAAGCACCGTAGCAACACCGGTGCCTGCTCCCGCTGCCAAGACCGAGCCGGCCAAGCCCGCGGCACCGGCCACCCCAACGGCGGCGAGCGCGCCAGCTGCCCCGCCCGCGGCCAAACCCATGGCGCCGGCCACTCCGGCGGCGGCAAGCGCGCCGGCTGCCCCGGCCGCGGCCAAGCCCGTGACACCAGCCACCCCGGCGGCGGCGAACGCGCCGGCTGCGCCAGCCGCGGCCAAACCCGTGACGCCGGCGACCCCGGCGGCGGCGAGCGCACCGGCTGCCCCGGCCGCGACCAAGCCCGCCGTCAAGCCGGAGCCCGCGAAGGTCGAAGCCCCGAAAGGCAAGGCCGACGACAAGAACGCGACGGCGAAAGCGAAGAAGGATGCCGAGGCAACGTCCCAGAAGGCCGATGCCGGCGCGGCGAAGAAGTAAGCCCGGCTCTCCCGCACTCACCTGGACCACCGACAAACCCCGCCCCGGCGGGGTTTGTCGCTGAAACCGGCCCATGATCGCCTGTTCGACGAGCAGCGGGCGCCCCCCACGACCACGATGCTTGCTACACTTCCGCCCTGCGTCAAGAAGCCGACCCCATGCTCCACCCCTCCCGACTGCTGCCCCTCCTGTTCGTCTTCCTGTGGAGCACAGGTTTCATCGGCGCCAAGCTCGGCCTGCCGTATGCGGAACCGCTGACATTCCTGCTCGCCCGCTACCTCCTGGTTCTCGCACTGATGACGATTCTGGTGCTGGCCACGCGCGCTCCCTGGCCGGCCGACCCGCGCCAGATCATGCACATCGGCGTCTCGGGCCTGCTGGTGCACGCGCTCTATCTGGGCGGGGTGTTCATGGCCATCAAGCATGGCCTGCCGGCGGGCGTGACCGCCCTGGTGGTCGGCACGCAGCCGCTGTTGACGGCCTGCGGTGCGGGCTTCCTGCTCGGCGAACGCGTGTCGCCACGGCAATGGCTGGGACTGGTCCTCGGCTTTGTCGGCGTGGCACTGGTCGTCGCCAACAAGCTCGGCCACGTGCCGCTGGCCGCGATGCTGCTGCCGGCGCTCGTTGCGCTGCTTGGAATCACCCTGGGCACGCTCTACCAGAAGCGTTTCTGCGCGCACTTCGACCTGCGTACCGGCTCATTGATCCAGTTCCTGCCGACCGCCCTGTTGACGGCGTTGGCAGCGTGGGCAAGCGAGAGCATGCACATCGAGTGGACGCCGCAGTTCGCGTTTGCCTTGCTATGGCTGGTCTTGGTGCTTTCGTTCGGGGCGATCAGCCTGCTCAATGTCCTGATTCGCAGCGGCAGCGCCGTGAACGTCGCCAGCCTCTTCTACCTGACGCCACCCAGCACGGCCATCATCGCCTGGCTGGTCTTCGACGAAACCCTGTCCGGACTGGCGCTCGCCGGTATGGTGATGGCGGTGAGCGGGGTCTATCTGGCGCGCACGGCGGTCCGATGAACGGCGAAGGAAAGCCCGTGCTACGCATCCTCGGCGTGGACCCGGGCTTGCGCATTACCGGTTTTGGCCTGATCGCCAAGATGGGCAACCGGCTAGGCTATCTCGCCAGCGGCTGCATCAGAACCGACGCGAAGGCTTCGCTGCCTGCCCGCCTGGGAACGATCCACGCGGCTTTGCGCGAGTTGGTGGCCGAGCACCAACCCGACCAGGCGGCCGTCGAAATCGTCTTCGTCAACGTCAACCCGCAATCGACCCTGCTGCTCGGCCAGGCGCGCGGCGCGGCAATCACCGGATTGGTCAGCAGCGGCCTCGAGGTCGCCGAGTACACAGCCTTGCAGATCAAGCAGGCAGTGGTCGGCAATGGCCACGCCGACAAGCTGCAGGTTCAACACATGGTGCGCCGCCTGCTCTCGCTGTCGGCCGACCCAAGCCCGGACGCGGCCGATGCTCTCGCCTGTGCGATCGCCCACGCGCATGGCGGGCAGGGGCTTGGACGACTGCCGGGCACGGGTCTGCACGTCCGCAACGGCCGACTGATTGTCGGAAAATGAAGGAGAACACACCATGATCGGCCGACTCAGCGGCATCCTCCTGGAAAAGAACCCACCGCAGGTAGTTCTGGACGTGCACGGCATCGGCTACGAGCTCGACGTGCCGATGAGCACTTTCTACAACCTGCCGGCCAACGGTGAGCAGGTCAGCTTGCTGACCCACTTCGTCGTACGCGAAGATGGACAGTTTCTCTATGGATTCGCCAGCGAGCCCGAACGCTTCGCCTTTCGCCAGTTGCTGAAGATCTCCGGAGTCGGCGCGCGCCTGGCGCTGTCGGTGCTCTCCGGTCTCTCGGTGAGCGACCTGGCACAGGTGGTCGCCCGGCAGGAGGTCGGACGCCTGACCAAAGTACCCGGCATCGGCACCAAGACCGCCGAACGTCTCCTGCTCGAGCTCAAGGGGAAGCTCGCCGACGCGCTGCCAGCGAGCATCGCGCCTGCCGACGGAGCCCGCAGTGACATTCTCAATGCCCTGCTGGCACTGGGTTACAATGATCGGGAAGCGGCCGCGGCGATGAAACTTCTGCCCGATGAGACGACCACCTCCGACGGCATTCGCCAGGCGCTGAAGCTGCTGTCAAGAGTCTGAATCGACAATGAATCCGGGCCATAAACAACTCATCCAGATTGCCCTCGTCGCGCTGCTGCTGATCGGCTGCATCGCCGTGCTGCTGCCGTTCACCGGCACCCTGCTTTTCGCAATTGTCATTTGCGTGACGACGCTGCCGATCCGCAACCGTCTGCTCAGGCTTTGCCGCGGACGCAGCAACCTCGCCGCGCTGCTGGTGTCGATCTTGCTGCTGCTGCTGCTCGTCGCACCGATGGCCTTGCTGTCGGGGTCGCTCGCCGACGGTGTCGAGATTGCCATTCGTTACCTCAAGCCCCTGATGGAGCATGGTCTGCCCGCCACCCCGCCAGCGTGGCTGATCAGCATGCCGATCGTCGGCACCGATATCGCGAGTTACTGGCACGAACTGATCGAAAGCCGCGAGGAGATGAACAACCTCCTGCGCCAGTTCCTCGATCCGACGCGCAAGCTGGCGCTGGCTGCCGTGGCACTCTTCGCCCAGGGCTTGCTGCAACTCGTGCTGGTCATCTTCTTCGTTTTCTTCATCTTCCGTGACGCGCACATCTATGTGGAAGCATTGCATACGGGCAGTCGCATGCTCGCCGGCGATCTCGGCGAGCGCATGCTGGCGCTGGTCGAGGGAACGGTCACCGGCGTCATGGCAGGAATCGTCGGCACCGCGGCGGCGCAAGCCGTAGTGGGAATGGTCGGCTTCATCATCGCCGGCGTGCCGGGCATCGTCATCCTGACCGTGGCGACTTTCTTCTTCTCGATGGTCCCGGTTGTCGGTGCCACGCTGATCTGGCTGGGTGCAGCCGTCTGGCTCTACAACGAAGGCCAAGCCGGCTGGGCCGTTTTCATGGTGCTCTGGGGAATGTTCGGCATCAGCAGCGTAGACAACTTCCTCAAGCCGGTGCTGATTTCACGCACTGCCAGCCTGCCGCTGCTGCTGATCGTCGTCGGTGTCTTTGGCGGCGTTCTCGTTTTCGGATTCATCGGCCTGTTCCTCGGTCCGACCCTGCTTGCCCTCGGTCAGGTGCTGATCCGTGAATGGCTGGCGCATGCTGGTCCCGACGTCGAGCGGCCGGCGAGTCGGGAGGGCATTGCCCAATGATCGAAACCGACGACATCGATAGCGTACCCGCTGACCGCCTGCTTTCGCCGGTGTCGAAGTCGACTCAGGAAGAAGCCATCGAGCGGGCCCTGCGCCCCCGATGCCTGGCGGACTACGTCGGACAGGCAAAAATCCGCGAACAGTTGTCGATCTTCATTGAAGCGGCCAGGCGACGCAACGACACGCTGGACCATGTCCTCCTGTTCGGTCCACCGGGTCTCGGCAAGACGACGCTGGCGCATATCGTCGCCGCCGAAATGGGAGTCAACCTGCGCTCGACATCGGGCCCGGTACTCGAACGGGCTGGCGACCTGGCGGCGATTCTGACCAACCTCGAACCGCGCGACGTCCTGTTCATCGACGAAATCCACCGTCTCTCGCCGGTCGTCGAGGAGATTCTCTATCCGGCGCTGGAAGATTTCCAGATCGACATCATGATCGGCGAAGGCCCGGCAGCACGCTCCGTCAAGCTCGATCTCCCCCCCTTCACGCTGGTCGGTGCGACGACGCGCGCCGGCATGCTGACCAATCCGCTGCGCGACCGATTCGGGATCGTTTCCCGGCTCGAGTTCTACACGCCCGAAGAACTGACTTTGATCGTCACCCGCTCGTCGCAGCTCCTCAAGGTACCGATCGATCAGGAGGGAGCGCTGGAAATCGCCCGACGCTCGCGCGGCACGCCGCGCATCGCCAACCGCTTGCTGCGCCGCGTGCGCGATTTTGCCGAGGTCAGGGCGAACGGCCAGATCTCGCGCGAAGTCGCCGATCTGGCGCTGCTGATGCTCGATGTCGACCACGGCGGGCTGGACGTGATGGACCGCAAGCTGCTGTCGGCGGTCATCGACAAGTTCGGTGGCGGTCCGGTCGGCGTCGACAATCTGGCTGCCGCCATCGGCGAGGCGCGCGATACGATCGAGGACGTTCTCGAACCGTTCCTGATCCAGCAAGGCTTCCTGCAACGCACCCCGCGTGGCCGGGTCGCGACGGCGGCGGTTTACCGCCACCTCGGCCTCGACAGCCTGCTTGGCGAAGCGCAGGGCGAGCTCTGGCGGTCACCCTGAGCGGGAGCGACGAAAGCTTGTCGTCACAAACACTCACATTCGCCAGCAGCATGCGGCACTAGAATCCTATTCGGCCATGAAACACGAGCAGAAGCCCAACGCCTTCACCATTCCGGTTCGCATCTACTACGAGGACACCGACGCCGGCGGGGTCGTCTACTATGCCAACTATCTGAAATTCTTCGAGCGTTGCCGTACCGAATGGCTACGCGAGATCGGCCATCAGCAGGCGGATTTGCTGCGCGACCCGGGGATCGCGTTCGTCGTCCGCCGGGTCAGCGTCGAGTACCTGAAACCGGCACGCCTGGACGATCAACTGGTCGTCGGCCTCGAAGTGGAGAGAATCAGCCGCGCGCAGATTTTCTTTCGCCAGCACATCCGGCGCGCCGATGAGGCCAACGCAGGCGGCTGGGAAGAACTGGTCAGCGCCGCCATCCACATCGTTTGTGTAAACTCGGCGCTGATGAAAGCGACTTCGATCCCCACTCTCCTGCGGTCCAAACTGGAAGCCCTGCAATGAATGTTTCGCAAGACCTCTCGATTCTGCACCTCATCCTCAATGCCAGTGCCGTCGTGCAGGCCGTCATGCTGCTGCTCGCCGGCGTCTCCTTCATGTCCTGGTACTACATCTTCCGCAAGTGGTTCACCGTGAAAGCAGCGCGCGCGCAGACCGAGCAGTTCGAACGCGACTTCTGGAGTGGTGGGGATCTGAATAGCCTCTACCAGAGCGCGATCAACGATCGCCACAGTACCGGCAACATGGAGCGCATCTTCGAAGCCGGCTTTCGCGAATTCACGAAACTGCGCAGCCAGAAGAACCTCGACCCGAAGGACGTGATCGACGGCTCGCGGCGCGCCATGCGTGCGACCTACCAGCGCGAGATGGACAGCATCGACTCACACCTCGCCTTTCTCGCTTCGGTCGGCTCGGTGAGCCCATACGTCGGCCTGTTCGGGACCGTCTGGGGAATCATGCACTCCTTCCGCGGCCTCTCCAACGTCGGCCAAGCGACGCTCGCCGCCGTCGCTCCCGGCATTGCCGAAGCCCTGGTGGCGACGGCCATCGGCCTGTTTGCGGCGATTCCGGCGGTGGTCGCCTACAACCGTTTCGCGCACGAGATCGATCGGCTCTCGTCGCGCTTCGAGTCCTTCATGGAGGAGTTCTCGAACATCCTGCAACGGCAGATGAGGTAAGGCCATGCGTCCGCGTCGTCTGAAGAACGAAATCAACGTCGTCCCTTACATCGACGTCATGCTGGTGCTGCTGGTCATTTTCATGGTGACGGCACCGATGATGACCACCGCCACCATCGATGTGCCTTCGGTCGGCAAGGCGGCACAGCCGCCCGCCGAAGCGCTGCAGGTGCTGGTGCGTGCCGACCAGACGTTGGCGTTGCTTGCCCCCGGCAAGCCGGAGCGCGCGCTGACGCGCGAGGAGCTGTCGCAGGCGATTCGTGCCGCGCAGCAGAAGAACCCCGAACAAGCAGTGGTCATTGCCGGCGACAAGAAGGTCAGGTATGAAGCCGTCCTCAAGGTGATGGACGACTTGCAGCAGCAACAGGTCAAACGCATCGGCCTCCTCGTTCAGCCGACGGGCAAGTGAGTCCCTGATCTGTGGAAGCTGTCGAGCCCATCATCCGGCCACCGCAGGACGACCCGGCGAAATGGCGATCGCTGGCGCTCTCGGCGACCGTCCATGTGCTGTTGATCGGTGCGCTCTTTCTCGGCGTGCAGTGGAAGAGCAAGCCGCCAAGCTCGGTCGAGGTCGAGGTCTGGCGTGCCGCTCCGGCGCCGATGGTCACCAGCCAACCCGAGCCGCAACCGGAAGCGAAACCCGCGCCCAAGCCGGAGCCAAGACCCGAGCCGAAGCCGGAACCCAAACCTGAACCGAAGCCGACTCCGAAGCCGGAACCTGTTCCGGAGCCAAAGCCCGAACCGAAGCCGGAACCCAAACCCATCGCCAAGGCGCTGCCAAAACCTGAGCCACGCGTGGAGCCCAAACCACCGATCAAGCCGGACATTCCGCTGAAGGAAGACAGAAAACCAAAGGAGCCGCCGAAAAAGGAAGAGCCAAAGCCCAAAGAGCTACCGAAGAAGGAAGAGCCCAAAGCGAAGGAGCTGCCCAAGAAAGAGGAGCCCAAGGCCAAGGAACCACCACGCAAGGAGGAGCCGAAGCCGAAGGAGCCACCGCGGAAGGAAGAGCCCAGGAAACCGGAACCCGAGCGCCGACCAGATGCTCGCGATGAGGCGGCACGCGAGCTAAAGGAAGTGCAAAAGCTGAAGGCCGACCAGAAGGCAGCCGAGGACCAGCGTGCCCGCGCCGAAGCCGAGGCGCGACAGCGCAAGCAACTCCAGGCCGAACAAGCGGCGACAGAAAGGGCACGCGCGCAGTCGCTCGACGACGAAGCGTACAAGCAGAGCATTCGCCTCAAGATTCGCGGCAACGTCTCGCTGCCACCCGGAATTCAGGGTAATCCGAAATCCGAGTTCGAGGTGACTCAGCTGCCAACGGGTGACGTACTTGATGTAAGGCTTCTCCGATCCAGTGGCAACCCCGCGCTCGACGCTGCCGTCGAGCGGGCTATCCGCAAGTCTTCGCCCTTGCCGAAGCCTGCCCAGCCTGAACTGTTCAAGCGTGTTCTGCGGCTATCCTACAAGCCGCAAGACGATTAGCGAAACGCGCCGGCGCTCTGCAAACGGACCATCGACTTGAGCCCACAGCAACTCGACATCTTCCTCGATTCACGAGAGACCACACTCGCCAATGACGTGATCACCACCTTGTGTGCGCACGACTGCGACAGCACCGCGCAGAGCATCTCCCGCCTGCGTGCCGAAGCGCCGGCGCAAAGGGATCTGGCGGCATTCGAAAGTCTTCACGCTTTCCTCACGCTCTTCCTGCAGAGCTTGCGGGAAGCAGGTTCTTCGGGGCTGCCGCCGGAGGTCATCGCCACCCTGCGAGAACTCCTCGAAACCCGGGTCACACTTCTTGCCACGGTACTGGGCCACGCGGCAGGAGGCTTTCTCAGGCGCTTCTGGCTACTGCTGGCACGCGCGGCAGATCATCCGTTCGACCCCGACCGACCCGAACTGCACGCCGCCGCCCTGTTCCTGCGCGCGCAGGCATACGATGAGCTGGACGCCGCCGCGAACAGCATCGTCGGTCACTCGACGCAGCGCGCCGTCCTGCGCTGGCGCGCCATCGGCCGCTATCGCCTGGTCGGCCTGAAGGGCGCGCGACTGCCGATTTTCCTGCTCGCCTGGCACGCTGCCGACGCCTTCCCGGACTTGCTCAAGACCCTCGGTGACTCGCTGCTCGACCAGGATTGGCAAGCATTTGAGGCGGACGTCGAGGAACTCGACGCAAGCTGGTTTCCAGCCTGGTATCTCGTCGCTCACCCAGAGTCGGCCAGCGATGTCGCCGCGCAACTCGCCCAAGACAATGCCGCCGCTCGTGTTGAAATCCCGGCGCGGCAGGCCTGCCTGCTGCTGCCACGCATTCTCGACCTCGAGAAGCACGGTCACAGCCGCGTTCTGGTCGACCTGCGCGCCCGCCTGCGCAACACCGATGCCCGGTTTTTTGCCGCCTACATGCGCTCGCGCAGCGTCCGCCATCGCTGACGCAACCGCCGGCAACGGGTGAAATGCCTGCCGTCTGCCACAAGCGACGCAACAAGATCACGCTTCGTTACAAATTGCGGACATTCAGAGGCGATATAATCGCGCATTCTGTCCTGGACTCCCCCATGTTTCCCATCGTTCCCACAATTCGTCGGATCGTCCTGCTGGCGGTCGCTGCGCTGGCTCTGTTGCAGGGATCCGCGCAGGCCCAACTGACGATCGAGATAACCGGCGCCGGTGCCAACCGCATTCCGGTTGCCATTGCCGAGTTTGGCGGTGAGGCCAGCGCTGCGCGTATCGTCACCTCGGTCGTGCGTGCCGACCTCGAACGCAGCGGCCTTTTCAAGATGATCGACACGAGCGGTGCCGCGATGACCGAGGCATCGACGCCAGCTTATGACGAGTGGAAGAGCCGGGGCGCCGATGCCCTGGCTGCCGGCAGCATCGGCGAGGGTGCCGACGGTCGCAAGGAGGCGCGCTTCCGACTCTACGACGTCAACAAGGCGGGCGTTCTCGGCGGTTCGGCGTTCGTGACCTCGAAGCCGATGTTGCGCGCCACCGGCCATCGTATCGCCGACATCATCTACGAGAAGCTGACCGGCGAGCCCGGCATCTTCTCGACACGTGTGGCCTATGTGGTCAGGGCAAGCGCCTCGCGCTACGAACTGCACATCGCCGACGCCGATGGACAGAACGCGCAGGTTGCACTGATCTCGAAGGAACCGATCATCTCGCCCTCGTGGTCGCCCGACGGCGGCCGTCTGGCCTACGTCTCCTTCGAGAACAAGAAGCCAATTGTCTACGTTCACTCGCTTGCCTCGGGCAAGCGCATTGTCGCCGCCAACTTCAAGGGTTCGAACTCGGCGCCGGCCTGGTCGCCGGACGGCCGCAAACTGGCTGTGGTGCTGAGCAAGGACGGCGGCTCGCAGATCTTCACCGTCAATGCCGACGGCTCGGGTGTGCAGCGACTGACGACAGCCAGCGCGATCAACACCGAGCCGAACTTCTCGCCGGATGGACAGTACGTCTATTTCACATCCGATCGTGGCGGCAGCCCGCAGATCTATCGCGTCGGCGTCGGCGGTGGCGACGCACAGCGGGTGAGCTTCGAAGGCAGTTACAATGTGACTCCGCGGCTGTCGCCGGACGGCAAGTCGATGGCCTTCATCAGCCGGCGTGACGGCAGCTTTCGCCTGAGCGTGATGGATCTTGCCAGCAAGCAGGTGCAGGTGCTGACCGACTCGCACAAGGATGAGTCACCCAGCTTTTCGCCGAATGGTCGCATGATCCTGATTGCCACCGAGCAAGGCGGCCGCGGCGTACTCTCTGCGGTATCGATCGACGGCCGTATCAAACAACGCCTGTCCATTTCGGCAGGTGACGTTCGCGAACCGGCGTGGAGCCCCTTCAACAAGTAACAGCGATTCACTTTGATTCGGAATATTCCGCAGGAGAAACACCATGAAACGACTCCTCATCCCAGCGGCTCTCGCGCTTCTGCTTGCTGCCTGCAGTTCTACACCCGACAGCAGCGACAAGGCAGGCGGCGCTCCCGTCGAGACGCGCGGCGGGTCGGGAGGCGTGACCACGGTCACCACCGGCGGTGTCGAAAGCCGCGGGCTGCCGGCAGTGCTGACCGACCCGACGAGCATTCTCTCGAAGCGCAGCGTCTACTTCGACTTCGACAGCTACGAAGTCAAGAGCGAATACAAGGATCTGGTAACCGCCCATGCCAAGTTCCTCACTGACAATCGTCAGTTCAAGATGCTGATTCAGGGCAATACCGACGAACGCGGCAGTCGCGAATACAATCTAGCGCTGGGCCAGAAGCGCGCCGACGCGGTGCGCAAGATGCTGACCCTGCTCGGTGCCCGCGAGGATCAGCTGGAGTCGGTCAGCCTTGGCGAAGAGAAGCCAAAGAATGAAGGGCACGACGAGAGTGCCTGGGCACAGAACCGGCGCGGCGACATGCTCTACAGCGGCGAGTTCTAGGATGCCAGCGACGGCCATTGCTGGCTGGTTGGGCAGGGAGCGCGTCCAGACGATTGTCCTGCTGCTCCTCGCACTCGGCTCGGCGCCGGTGCAGGCCGGCCTCTTTGACGACGACGAAGCGCGGCGCCAGCTCAAGGACTTGTCGATCAAGACCAATGATCGTCTGGATACGGTATCGAAAGGGCAGATCGAGCTCGCCAACCAGATTCAGACACTACGCGACGAGAATGCTCGCCTGCGTGGACAGGTCGAGACGCTGACCTACGAGCTGGAATCAGCCAGGAAGAGGCAGCAGGACTTCTATGTCGATCTCGACGGGCGTCTGCGCAAGCTCGAGCCCCAGATGGCGACGAGCGCCGAGGCAAAACCCGCGGAGGAAAGCAAGCCACCCGTCGAAGCGCCCAGGAAGGCAGCCGCCAGCGATCCGGCCGCCGAAGCGCGCGAGTACGAAGCAGCGCTAAATCTCTTCAGAGCCAACAAGCTGAAGGAAGCGGCCGCGGCTTTCGACGCCTTTGCCCGCGCCCACCCGGACAGCGCGCTGACGCCAAGCGCGTACTACTGGCTGGGTAACGCGCATTACGCGCTGCGTGACTGCAAGAAGGCGATCGATGCACACCGTGTGGTGGTCGCCAAGTGGCCGGCCAACCCCAAGGCACCGGATGCGCTGCTCAACGTGGCCACCTGCCAGCAGGAACTCGCCGATGCCAAGGGGGCGAAAGGCACGCTGGAGGCCCTGGTGGCCAAGTATCCGGACAGCACGGCGGCGACTACCGCCCGACAACGCCTCAAGAAGTAGGCGGTTGAAGGCCTCAGGCAAGCCGCTGTCGCTGAAGATCAGCGAGATCTTCCTGTCCCTGCAAGGTGAGACTTCTCGCGTCGGGCTGCCGACGGTTTTCGTTCGCCTGACCGGCTGCCCCTTGCGTTGCGTCTGGTGCGACACGGCGTATGCCTTTGCCGGCGGCCGGACGATGACGCTGCCCGACATCCTCGCCGAGGTAGCGCGACACGACGTACGCCACGTTTGCGTCACCGGCGGTGAGCCTCTCGCCCAGCCGGCGTGCCTGGCCTTGCTGAGCGAATTGTGCGACACCGGCTATGCCGTGTCTTTGGAAACCTCGGGCGCGCTCGACATCGGCGGCGTCGATCAACGGGTTGCGCGAATCGTCGACCTGAAAGCCCCCGGCTCCGGCGAGTCAGACCGCAACCTTTGGGCGAACCTGTCGCTGCTGAACAGTGGCGACGAGATCAAGTTCGTCCTCGCGCATCGAGCCGACTACGAATGGGCGCGGCAAGTGATCGTCGAGCGCCGTTTGGCCGACGTCTGTCCGCTGCTCTTCTCCCCGGTCGCGGGGGAACTTGCGGCGTCGACACTGGCGGAATGGATTCTTGCCGATCGCCTGCCCGTGCGCTTTCAGTTGCAGCTGCACAAGGTGCTTTGGGGTAACATGCGAGGCAAGTGAGCCCTGCGAGCCAAACGCCATGACCGACGACCGCCGTCACTATTCCCGTATCGCCTTCGCGTCGCCAGCGCAACTGCTGGTCGATCAACAGCACTTGGCGGTACGTCTGCTCGACATTTCCCTGAAGGGAGCGCTCATCAGCCTGCCGGAGGGTGCTGATCTGCGAACCGGTGCCGCGTGCCTGCTGCATGTTCAACTCGACGAGACCGGCGATGCGATTTCCATGCAGGCCACCGTCGCGCATGGCGATACGCGGCAGGCTGGCCTCGTCTGCAACACCATCGACATCGACAGCGTCACCCATCTGCGCCGCCTGGTCGAACTCAATCTCGGCGACGCGGACCTCTTGCAACGCGAACTCTCGGCACTGGTTTCCGAGTAGTCGTCTCCCTGCACGACAAACAAGCCCTCGGGGTACAGCCGCTGACCGCTCCGCGGCAGCCACCGGCACGCGCGCGACCTGAGCGAACCGGCGGACGCTGCCAGCCGGCAGCGAGATAAATCGCCATCGCCGGGCGACAGACCGCCACCTCTCTTCACCCGGCTGCGTACCTGCCCTGCCTGCTCTCGGCTTCTCGGCTGCAGCGCTTGCTGGCTACCTACGCCGAGGCGGGGATGAGCAGATAGACGCCCAGTCCAAGCATCACCAGTCCTGCCAGCAGCTTGAGCAATCGTCCCTCGTTTTCCTGCAGCCGGCGTTGGCTCAACGTCGCGACGCCGACGCCGAGAATGACCATATCGTCGAGCATGTACATCAAATTGTAGAGCAGCAGATAGCCATAGTAGCTGGCATTGTCGAGCTGGCGCAGCGTGAGTATGCGCGTGTAAAGAGCCGGAAAGCCCGAGGTACACAGCAATTCGACGATCTGCACCAGCACCGCCAACACCGCGGTGCCAAGCAGAGCCGGCCAGAGGCGATCGGCACGAAGGATGGCGCGCAAGCGGGCATAGATTCCCGGCTTGGCCGCTGCCGGAATCGACAGCGTGATGGCGCGTCCGAAGGCCACGAAATCCTTCAGGTTGATCGCACCAGCAATGATGGCCAGCAACGCGATCACGATCTCCGAGATGCGTGACAGGCCGATCAGCAGGAACACGTTCAGCCAGGCAGCCATGAAGGCGAAATAGGCGACTCCCTCGATGGCGACGAAGGTGCCGGCGATGGCCAGCATCCGGCGTCGATCGCCGAGCGACGCGAGCATCGAGATCATCAGGATCAGTACCCACATCGAGCAGGGATTGAAGCCGTCGAGCAGACCGATGATGATCGTGAACAACGGCAAGCCGAGATCGTTGACGCCGATCTGCCGGCCAACAAAGGGAATGTCGACCGAATCGCCGGCTGCCGGCTTGCATTCGCCTGCCTCAGCGAGGCCGCAAGTTTCGCCGGCGGCGACGGGGAATCGCGCCTGATCGAGCGCCGCGCGTATCTGCGCTCCGGTCGTCGCCGGCGTATCGAAACCGACGATGAGGGCGGCACCAATACGGATCGTCGGTACGCCGGGTTGCGTGATGCCGGCGTTGCGCGAGAGCTCATCGAGGCGCGCGAGCGCGTCAGGGTCGCGCCGGATATCGACCAGGGTAACGCGCAGGCCTGGCCGCTCACGCTCTAGGTCGGCGAGAAAGCGCTTGGCCGCCTCGCAATGCGGACAGCCTTCCCTGACGAAGACCTCGATCTCCGGCAGCACGCTTCCTTCCGCTTCCGCCGCCGCAATCGCCTGACCCGCGCATAGCGCCGTCAGCCAGAGGATCGCACCGAGCAGGTGGATGACGGGGAAGCAGGACCGCGCAAGGGATGAACTCTGCCGCATGCGAACAGTATAGGTGCGTATTTCGCGGAACGTGACCGGTGGTTTCGCCTCATCGTGACCGGTGGAGAGATGCCGCATGGATAGTGTTGAATGTTACCTCAATCGGTCACGCTTTTGATGAAATGGCGGTCACGCTCTCGTGAAATCACCGGTCACGATGGCGTGAAATACGCATATAGGCCGGAACTGGCGCGCGGCAGCTTTGCGGGCCCTGGGCAACGGCAAAGAAGTCAATCGCCCGAGTGAGCAAGCGACTTGCTATTCCGGTATCACCGGCACCTGGACGAGCCTTACTGCACACCAGCCGCGCTTACCAGTCAGAGCGCCGCATTCCGAGTTTCTGATGGCACCTGGGGAAGGTCCCGCAGCCCCAGAAATCGTGTCGGCCGGCCTTGCCCGACACTCGCTTCATCTTGACGCCGCAACTCGGACAGGACGGAACGTTGTAATCACCTGCGGTCGCAAAGTCCAGCAGAGCATCTTGCGACTCGACAGGTAGTCGCTTGATCATCACCAACAGCATCTGCCCATCAATGAGAGTGATCCGGTTGCTCCTGGCAAACGCCTTCGCGTCCTCGGAAAACTGGCTACTCGTCATGAGAAAAGCCTTATCGATCTTCTCGTGGGTCATCACCCCCAGGAGTTCTCGGACAGGCTTGACGCCGACGAAACGCGCGCCCCACGCCTTGCACTGGACAACGGCTGTCACATCCTCGCCGTCGCCTTGGTACAGCCGAACATCGACACCACCATCTGCGCCCAAGCTCGTCGCTCGGCTTCGTATTCCCTTGGCTGCGTAGAATCGCTGGCACAGATCTTCGAACCGCTTCCATTCGATGTCGCGCAGCAAGTCCAAAGACCACTCCATTGGTCTGGATGTTGCGATCGATTCTGCAGGTGCGGAAAGACTGTAGAGAGGCTCACCCAAGAGTCCTCGTCCGACTGGCGCACTCGGTCGCGCGTTGGGCCATTCCATATCGACGGGTTCGCGTCGTTCCTGCGGTCGGTCGCTGGCGGCCTCGGCTGTGCTCTGCGACCCCGGACGGGGTGCGTCGCCCAGGAAAGGCTCGCGAACCGTTGACGCCTCCCTGGCTACCGCCCTTTTCTGAATGGCCAAAGCCACGATGCCGATCAGCAGGAATACGCTGGAGAAAAGCCACGCGATCCCCGACAAGCTCATTGCTATCGGCTTGAGGTACATACTTGATGACCACATGACAGGCAGAATCCACCTTAAACCGACAAAACAGAGAAGCGCGAGGACGATACTCACCTGCCAAGGCAGATCTATGAGAGCGTCAGCCAGGGACTCACTTTTCCTGCCTCTTCGGGCCATCGCAGAAACCGATCTGGTATTGATTCCGAATTGTACAACTGGCTACTAGGCTGAAGAAGGATGCCGGTGCGGTTGAGCGACTGCCGATGCCTGCGGCTACATCACCTCGAAAATCACACTCATTGGTTCGCTACCACTGTGGCTTCGGTAGCTCACCGATCCGTGATAGACGAATCTCGCCGCCGTACGGCCCGCCAACCGCGCGTCACGCACAAACAGGTGGATGCTCATGCCGAGCCGCTGGTGGTCGATGATCTCCCGGCCCCGCTTGCTCGTCGGCGAACTTGAGTTCTGGCTTTGCCAATGGAAGCTGTGCTCATCTAGCCAATGGTCGAGGTAGCGATGGTCCTCGGATTTGCCCTGCTTGTTGAGGGTCACCAATAGGATGTGAGCCTTCCGCGCCGTCAGAACGACATGCCCGCTGTTCCAGTTGCCGGGATTGAACGTCTCGCCAAACAGCGGCGGAATCTCCTCGCGCAGCCAGGCTTGGCCAATGGCCATCTCCAGTGGGTCGATAACTGCCTTGAACCTAGCCAACGTCCGCATTTCATCGCTGGCAGGCAGATCGCGGTAGTCCGGGTTGTTGGCTTTGAGGAGATAGCGGCCATCCGCCGTCTTGTGCACGACACGCAAGAGATACTGGTCGTCGCCGGCCGCATCTTGGCGCTCGATCGCCAGGACGCAGCCGGTGATCGACCCGGCGCTGCCGGCACCGAGGTGTTCCAGCAACAAATAGTCGCCGTTGCGAATCGGCTCCTTGCCGCCATCCATCGAGTTGCCCGAGGCGCGCGCGATGAAGTGGCGTGCCGGGTCAAGGCGACCATGGCCCGAGCCCACAGATCGGAACTCCGGCGCGTCAGCGCTGCCTGTCCGGAAATGCCCGCACGCGATCCTGAGGTTGGGGAAGAAGGGCAACTCGATGCGGGACAGCGCGGCACCACCCGCAGGCCGCCGAAGGTGAATTACGTTGTCGGGGGCTTGTTCCTGCGGGCGTCGCGTCTCGTACGCCGCGAGACGGTAATCTACCAGTTCCTGAACGAGTGCAGAGAAAGGCTCCAACTGATCTGCAGGGAGGCTGAAGTTCGGGGCCAAACGTTGATCTTCAACTCTGAAGAAAGCACTGGTCGCCTCCGCCAGATTCCCGCCGATCCATGCGTTGACCGGATTGCCCAGCCAATAGCGTTGCCAGGCGGCGTCTGTGCCGTCGGCTAGCACCGCCATTTCCGCCGGCAGATCGGCAAGCAGCGGACGCCTACGCTGTAAGACCCGCCACGAGCGTTCGGCCAGCGCGGAAAGTGTTGGCGGTTTCAGCCAGCCCCCGAGTTCCTGCAAGGCTTCCAGCATGACCATCTTGAAGCTGCGGGTCATACGGGTTGCCTCGACTTCTCGCAGGAAGGGCAACTGGAACGTGGCGGCTGCCGATTCTGCCTGGGTTAGGTCACCCATTGCCTGCAACAATTCAAACCAACTGCCGAACTGCCTGCGCATCGTCTGGACGTTGGCACCCGATCGGTAGAACTCGCTGAGGCAGGGGCGCCGGCCAAGGCCTTCCTTGAGCGCTGCATAGTCCTTCTCGGTACCTTTACCATCGAGCGACTTCAGGAACTCGATCAATTGGAGGTCATAGTTGACGAAGCAGCCTGCGGGCAGAACCAAACGTTGCTGCTCGACCTGGCGAGCAAATTCCGCCAATTGCCGATAGCTGGCGCCCACGTTGAGTAACGCTGCGGGCTTATGCAGGAAACTGTGGTGGTTGCCGATGAAGTCAAGAACGACCAGCCGCTCCTTCTCAGTGGTCTTGCGCAGCCCTCGCCCGAGTTGTTGGAGGAAGAGTACTTTAGATTCGGTGGGGCGCAACATCATTACCGTGTCGATTGCCGGCAGGTCAACCCCTTCGTTGAAGAGATCGACGGAGAAGATCACCCAAAGGCGGCGATCGCGCAATTGTGCCAAGGCATCGCCGCGACTCATTGACGAGCCGGAATAGACCGCAGCGGCCGCCACGCCAGCCTGAAGGAAGTGCGCCGCCATGAACTCGGCATGGCGGATCGACATGCAGAAGGCGAGCGTACGTTGCTGACCGCGTTGCCGCCATTCACGTAGGGCATGGCGCGCACGCGCCAAAGTGGCGAGCTTGTTGGCAAGTTGCTCTGGATCGAAGCGGCCATTGCGCCAAGGGATTTCCCGATAGTCGACTGAATCGTCGTAAATGCCGTAGTAGTGAAAGGGAGCAAGCAAGCCGCAGTCAATACCCGCGAAGAGGTCGTGCGTGAAGACAAGGTTGTCATCGCACAGCGACAAGATGTCGGATTGATCGGTGCGGTCGGGCGTCGCCGTCAACCCGAGCAGGAAGCGGGGGGTGAAATAGCTGAGCAGACGCCGATAGGTGGCGGCAGCAGCGTGGTGGAATTCGTCGATGACGAGGTAGTCGAAATGCCCTGGCAGAAAACGCTCAAGGTGCGAGGAACGGCTGAGGGTCTGAACCGAAGCACACAGTACGTCGACCTCGACATCGCGTCGTTGCCCCACGTAGAAGCCGACGCGCGATTTGGGTCGGATACGCAGAAAGGTTTCTGCTGCCTGCTCAAGAATTTCTTCGCGGTGCGCGACAAACAAGACGCGGCGGGCACCTAGCTGTTCCGCATCGAAGACGGCCAGCCAAGTCTTGCCGAGGCCAGTAGCGAGTACGACCAGACCGCGCCGAAACCCCTGCCCGCGAGTCGCCTGCAACGCGGCCAGGGCGGCCAGTTGTACGCACGTTGCTCGCGGTGGCGCCTCCTGTTCCTGGCTGCCCGGCCCGACTGCCTGTGGGGGCGTAACTCTGCGGGCTTCATAGCGTTCGATCCACTCATCGGTCAGCAGAACTGTTCTCGGGTGCGTGAAAAGCCCCTCAAACTGCCGCTGAGCTTCGAGAAAGCCATCGTCGCCGGGATAGTCGATCCGGTAATTCCATTCCAAACCATCTTGCAGAGCTTGGCGGCTGATGTTGCTCGAACCGATAAACGCCGTGCCATGCAGTTGCCCGCTCTCGGCATAGCGAGCAAACAAGTACGCCTTCAGGTGAAAGCTACTGTTGGCCGCTTCGTACACGCGGACTTGCGCGCCTTTCTCCTGCAAGAGCAGGAGTAGACGCAGCGCATCCGGGTCGGTGATATCCAGATAGTCGCTGGTTACCACGCGGAGTCGCGCTGGACGATTCGAGGTTTGGAATGGAGAAGAGAGGGTGTCATGCAGGTCCGGCAAGAGCAGGCGCAGACCCGTAGCTTTGATGAAGGCAACAGCGAAATCAACTTCCGTCGCTCGGCTGATCGATTGGCAGAGGTGCGGCAAGAACGGGTTGTCGCCACCGGTAACCAACCTGCTCGCGCCAGCAGCGCGGCTAACCGCAATGGCGTTGATCCACTGCTCTTGCCGGCCGGGCCGTCGATCTGCGTTTATCCAGCAATCAAGTGCGTGCAAGCTCGGCAAAGCGGTCAGCCACGCCCGCAGGGTGGTTTCGTTGACATCCGTGTAGTGGCGACCAGCGTGCTGCCGCTCTCCCTCGCCGACCTTGAAGCTGAGGTAGAACGCTCCGCCCGGCTTGAGCGCCGACCACAAACTCTGCAGCGTCACTGGGATGTCGGCCGCGGGAAGATGAAGAAGGCTGGCGCAAGCCCAGATACCGTCGTAGAGAGCCTCTTCGGAAACGTCCGCGAAAGTCTTGACGGCGACGGGTTGCTCCAGATGGCGTGCAGCCAATTCCGCCAGACGTGGCGAAGCATCAAAGGCAACAACCCGGTAGTTGCGCGACAAGAACGCCTTGGCATCACGCCCTGAACCACAGCCTGCGTCGAGGATAAGTCCACCAGGAACGACATGCGCAAGGAAGCGCGCGTGCAGCGCGGACATATCGACATTCGCGGTCTCGGCAAAGAAGCTCGCAGCGTTCTCGTCGTAGTACGCCAGGGTGTTTGTCATCGGCTGAGTGTCGGTGGGGGCGTCAGCAGCCCGCGAAGATGGCTTCGCGATGCTCAGCGAGAAAGCGCCGGTCGGGGCAAAACTTCTCGGGGAGGTCCAGCGCCTTTGCTTCGTAAGGAGCAAAGTTGTCGCGGATCGCCTGGCTCGTCAGGTGATCCCTGAGCCGCTTGCTCAACAGTAGACGGTAATCGTCGTCAAATGCAATCAGTCCTTGGTCGAAGGCGCCGTCGTGAAGCCGCGAAAGACAGAGTCCGTTGCGCGGATTCACTCGATGCGCAGGGTAGCTCGCCCAAGGAAGAATATGGCTGGCGACCAGCAGTTCCGCCACCGGATTGCCGGAAACGCAGCATTCGCAGTGATAGGCTGTCAGCACCATGCTCCTGAAGAAGCGCTGGGCCAGCCGGACCTTGACCGCTCGTTCCCCTTCCATGTGCACTTGGCCGGGTGGCTCCTGATCCTCACCGGCCATTGCCGTCTGCCGACTCGGGTGGACTTGCTCCCTGAGTTGCTCGCTTTCGATCGCCAGCGCTTCCCAGTCTGCATGAAACTCATCCCAAACGGACCGATCGAGCCGGCTTGCGCCCCTCAGTCCTTTGACGCCACGCGCGGCTTCTTGCGGGTCGAGCGAAGTGAGATTGTTGAGCTTCATCGCGACACTGCCAGGGGTACGCCCGAGTGCGCTTGCCAGCTCGATCACCTCAGGCGACCCGCTGTCCTGACGCCCGAACGGGATGCGGCAATACAAGTTCATGACGACGATGAGTTCGTCGCGGGTCCAGGGTTTTCCTCTCGCGGTGGTCATCGTTGGATTTCTCGGAGCCTCAAATCCTACGCGGAGCTTGTCTGAACACTTCCGGCGCGTGCCAGGCCCAAAAGCGTCTTGGCAGCCGGTAGCGCAAGCCACGACGGACTCGATATTCAGCGCTGCCACCTGTCTGGCTAACCGACTTGGCGTCCATAAGCGGGACATCCCTCTCTGAATTGTTGTTGGTGGCGGCCAGTTTACTCCTTCGTTCCGGGGATCGCGCTGCAAGCCCACTGGATCTACCGAATCGACGGTCGCGGCGGGGGGTTGGCACGTCTGCGAGAGTGCCCAGCATGCAAATGCTGGGCATCACAGATGATTCGCACGGCAAGTACGAGGTCGCTTGGGCACGCCGCTAGCGGCAACGGCCGACTGGAATATTCGTGCCGCCGGGGCTATAGTCAGCGGGTCGGCGTCTGACTTTCGAGGTTCTCGTGATCAGCAGTGTCTCCCGTTTGCAGGCAGCCCTTTCCGCGGGAGTCGCAACGCGCGACCGCGGGGGCGATCAGCCGGCCGACGCTGAGCAGAGCAGCCCGGTCCAGAATGGCCTATCCGTCGAGGAACAACGGCAGGTGGATGTGCTGCGGGCGACCGACCGGAACGTGCGTGCGCACGAACTGGCGCACATCGCGGCTGGCGCTGGCCTGACCGGCGCGGCGTCCTTCACCTATCAGCTTGGCCCGGACAACCAGCGGTACGCTGTGGCTGGCGAGGTGAGTATCGACATCTCTTCCGGTGGCGATCCGGGAGTTTTGGGGACAGGGAGTTTTGGGGACAGCTGGGAGTTTTGGGGAGTTTTGGGGACAGTATATCGAACTCTATCTGCTGCTTGTCGCACCTTCTCGACGCACCCGCATTGACGCCTTTCCCCCTTGGCCTGTTGAGGGATGAGTTTAGTATGCTGTCCCTGAAATTCCTGTCCCTGAAATTCCCCTTCAGCCGTCTGGCCCGTCAGCAGCCAGGTCTCGCCGACCCACAGCGCCAGCGCAAAGCTGACCTCGCCGGTCGTTTCCTCAGGCGAGGGCTTGCATACCGGAAAGCCGCAACGGACAGCGCGAATGCTCGACGCATTCCCGGTCTCGTCCCGAAGCTCGTCCACCTGCGGCCAGGAGCCACTCGTGAGTCGCTGCCGAGGCTTTCAGTTGATCTGCCGCAAAGTGGCGACAGGTAGGACGCTTTGAGGCTTCATGCCCGTGCAGAACACCCAAATGCTGTCATGGCGCTGTAGGATTCAAACCTCTGGCAACGCAGGCTCCCGGATGACTTCCACCGACACCTCCCCGAATCCCCCGACAGGCACGCCGCAGCCCGGCCTCGGCGAGGGCTTGCGCGAGGATCTTCTCCATCACGATCCGCTGCTCGCCTGCCTCGTCGAGCTGACGCGGCTGCATGGTCGGCCGAGCACGCGCGCGGCATTGTCGGCGGGTCTGCCGCTGGCGGGCGGCGGCCTGACGCCTTCCTTATTTGCGCGCGCGGCGGCACGCGCCGGTCTGTCGAGCCGGATCGTGCGCCGGCAACTCGCCGACATCGACAGCGTCCTCCTGCCGGTGATCCTGCTGCTGAAAGGCGACGGCGCCTGCGTGCTGCTCGGTTGGGACGAGAGCGGCGAGACCGCGCGCCTGCTCTTTCCGGAGACCGGTCAGGGCGAGGTCCTGCTCGGCCGCGCGGCGCTGAGCGAACGCTACCTGGGAATCGCCGTCTTTGCCCGGCCGCGCTTCAGCTTCGACGCGCGCACGCCGGAGGTCGGCCAGGTCGCCGAACGGCACTGGTTCTGGGGCGCCTTGCTCGAGCAGGCGGGGCTGTATCGCGACGTTCTCGGCGCCGCACTGCTGGTCAACATCTTCGCGCTGGTGATGCCGCTTTTCGTGATGAACGTCTACGATCGCGTCGTCCCCAACAACGCCACCGATACCCTGTGGATGCTGGCGCTGGGCGTGCTGCTGGTGATCGGCATGGACTACATGCTGCGTCTGCTGCGCGGCCGCTTCATCGATCTCGCCAGTGCGCGCATCGACGTCAAACTGTCGGCCTTGATCATGGAGCGCGTGCTCGGCATGCGCCTGGAAGCGCGGCCGGCGTCGGTCGGTTCCTTCGCCGCCAATCTGCGCTCGTTCGAGTCGGTGCGCGATTTCATCGCCTCGGCAACCGTTTCGGCCTTGATCGATCTGCCGTTCGCGCTGATCTTTCTGCTGGTCATCGTCTGGATTGCCTGGCCGCTGGTCCTGATTCCCCTGCTCGGCCTGGTCGTCGGCGTGATCTATGCCTACCTCGTCCAGCACCGCATGCACGAACTGGCCGAAACCACCTATCGCGCCACGGCGCAGCGCAATGCGGCGCTGATCGAAAGCCTGACGGCGCTCGAAACGATCAAGACGCAGAACGCCGAAGGTGTCGTCCAGAACAAGTGGGAGCGCACGACGGCCTTCCTCGCGCGCAGCGGCGTCCAGTTGCGCCTGCTGTCGTCGTCGGCCAGCAACGGCGCGGCCGCCGTCACGCAGGTGGTCAATGTCGCGTTGGTGATCGCCGGCGTCTACCTGATCCAGGAGCGCCTGCTGACCATGGGCGGCCTGATCGCGGTCACCATGCTCGGTGGCCGCGCCATCGCGCCGCTGGCGCAGGTGGTCGGGCTGTTGATGCAATACCAGAACGCCCGCCTGGCGCTGTCCACGCTCGACAAGATGATGGTGCAGCCGGTCGAGCGTCCGGACGCGACGGCATTCATTCATCGGCCCGAACTGAGCGGCGAGATCGAGTTCCGCCATGTCTCGTTCAGCTACCCGGAGCAGGGCGAAGCGGCGCTGACCAATGTCTCGCTGCGCATCGCGCCGGGCGAGCGCGTCATCATCATCGGTCGTACCGGCTCTGGCAAGACGACGCTGCAGAAGCTGATGCTCGGGCTGTACCAGCCGAGCCAGGGCGTGGTGCGTATCGACGGAATCGACCTGCGCCAGCTCGACCCGGCAGACCTGCGGCGCAACATCGGTTGCGTCGGCCAGGACGCGACCCTGTTCTACGGTACCCTGCGCGAGAACATCGCCATCGGTGCGCCCTACGCCGACGACGCGGCGATCGTCACCGCCGCCGAAGTCGCCGGCCTGACGCAGTTCGTCAATCGCCATCCGAAGGGATTCGACATGCTGATTGGCGAACGTGGTGAATCGCTCTCGGGCGGTCAGCGACAGGAGGTGGCGATTGCCCGCGCGGTGTTGCTGGACCCGCCGATCCTCTTGCTCGATGAACCGACCAGTGCGATGGACTTTTCGACCGAGCAGGGTTTCAAGGAACGCCTGATGCGCTTTGCCGCCCACAAGACCGTGATCGTCGTCACCCATCGGACGAGCCTGATCGACCTGGCGACACGGCTCATCGTCGTCGACGACGGGCGCATCGTCGCCGACGGGCCGCGCGATCAGGTCGTCGAAGCGCTGCAGTCGGGGCGCGTCGGGCGGGCAGCGCCATGAGTGGACGCCTGATGGCCAGCGCGCGCCGTGCCCAGGGCGCCCTCGAGTGGCTGCGTGTGCGTCTGCAGCCCGGGTTCGACTCGTGGATGAACCGGGCGATCGACGTCGAGAAGGAGCGCGAACAGCAGGGTTTTGCCGCCGACAGCGACTACGCCATCCTGCAACAGGACCCCTTGCGCGCGCGCGTCCTGCTCAAGTCGATCGGCGTGGCCTTCGCGCTGTTCGTCATGTGGGCGGCGGTCAGCCAGGTCGACGAAGTCACGCGCGGCGAGGGCAAGGTCATTCCGTCGCGGCAGTTGCAGGTTCTGCAGAGCCTCGACGGCGGCGTCGTGGACGAGATTCTGGTGCACGAGGGTGATGTCGTCGAACCCGAGCAGATCCTGCTGCGCATCGACCAGACGCGTTTCGTGTCGTCGGTGCGCGAGAGCCGCGTGCAATACACGGCGCTGGTCGCCAAGGCCGCGCGTCTGCGGGCGCTGACCGAGGGCGTCCCTTTCAAGATCCCGGACGAGGTGCTCAAGGAGGACCCGCGCACTGCCGAAGAGGAGCGGCGCCTGTATGAGTCGCGGCGCAGCGAGCTCGAAACGACGACCTCGATTGCCCGCCAGCAGTTGACGCAGCGTCAGCAGGAACTCGTCGAGGTGCGCGCCAAGCACGAACAGGCGAGCAAGGCGCACGAACTGGCGGCACGCGAACTGTCGGTGACCAAGCCGCTGATCGGTTCGGGCGCGGTCTCCGAGGTGGAACTGCTGCGCCTCGAGCGCGACGTCTCGCGTTTTCGCGGTGAACGCGAAATGGCAGCGGCGCAGATCGGCCGCCTGCAGTCGGCGATCAACGAAGCGAATCGCAAGATCGAGGAGGTCGGGCTGGCTTTTCGCAATGAATCCGGCAAGGAACTCGGCGAGACGATGGCCAAGCTGAACAGTCTCGCCGAGGGTGGCGTCGGCCTGTCCGACAAGGTCAGTCGTTCGGTGTTGCGCTCGCCGGTCAAGGGAACCGTCAAGCGCCTGCTGGTCAATACCGTCGGTGGCGTGGTGCAACCGGGCAAGGATATCGTCGAAATCGTCCCGCTCGAAGACAACCTGTTGCTCGAAGCGCGCGTGCATCCGCGCGACATCGCCTTCCTGCATCCAGGCCAGAAGGCGGTGGTCAAGTTCACCGCTTACGATTTCGCAATCTACGGGGGGCTCGACGGCAAGCTCGAACATATCGGCGCCGACACCGTGGTCGACGACAAAGGCAACGCGTTCTACATCGTTCGCGTGCGCACCAATCAGTCGACGCTGGGGAACAATCTGCCGGTCATCCCCGGCATGGTCGCCGAGGTCGATATCGTGACCGGGGAAAAGAGCGTCCTTTCCTACCTGCTGAAGCCGGTCCTGCGTGCCAAGGCGCGCGCCTTTTCCGAGCGTTGAGTTGCTGCAGCAGATTTTTCTCTCCGTCGATGCGCGGCAGCGCAACTCCTGGCGAGCCGCGTTCCCGAACCTGATCGTCGGTCGTCTGGAGGGCATGCCGGCAGCGCCGGCGCTGGTCTGGGCACTGCTGCCGAACGGGCAGCGGCCCGAGGAACTGGTCGCGCGCCTGCGCCGGGGGCTGGCCGGGCGCTCGCTGATCGTGCTGGCCGACGAGCCCGATGAAGATGGCGCCCTGGCGGCCCTGGCGGCGGGTGCCGCCGCTTACTGCAACGGGCATGCGGCACCGACGGTGCTGCAACAGGTGGCAGCGGTGGTCCAGAACGGCGGCGTGTGGATCGGCGAGGGTCTGATGAAGCGTCTGCTGGTCGCCAGCGCGGCCTTGCTGAGCAAGCGTCCGAGCGATGGCGATGCCTGGCGCAGCGCGCTTACCGCGCGCGAACAGGAGGTCGCCGTGGCGGTGGCCGCCGGGGCGAGCAACAAGGAAATCGCCCGGCAACTCGCCATCACCGAACGAACCGTCAAGTTCCACGTCAGCGCCGTGCTCGAAAAGCTCGGCGCCCGCGATCGCCTGCAGCTCTCGCTGATCATCAACGGCGTCGGCAGCAGGGCCTGATTCAACGCCCGCCGACACGCTTTCTTCCCGTACGTCAGTACAGTAGTCGGCCCCGGCGGCGTGGGCTATCGTTGCGGTCTTCCAAACTCCGCTTCGAGGCTTCACCATGGCTGACAGGACACCTCTCGCACGCGTTTCGGCGATCCAGGGCAAGGCTTTCGCAAAGGACCAGGACGGCAATCTGCGTCAATTGCGCATCGGCGATGTGATCTACGAGGGCGACGTCGTCGTCACTGGCGCCGGCAGCCGCGTCGACCTGGCCACCCCCGACAGCCAGTCGCTTGTGTTGCGCGCCAACGAGACGCTGACGGTCGATGCCGAAGTGTTCGCCTCGGTGAAGCCGGACGCCACGGACGCCGCCCTGCTCGGCGGGGCAAGGGACGTTGACCGGGTCATCAAGGCGATCAACGAAGGCGGCAGCCTCGACGCGCTACTCGACGAGACGGCGGCTGGCGCGGGCACGCCCGGAGGTGCTGACGGAGGACCCACGTTTGTTCGCTTGCTGCGCATCGTCGAGAATGTGGATCCGCTGGCTTTTGAGTTTGGCACTGCCAGAACCGCTCCCGTTGACGAGGTGCTTGGTGGGGCGGGCAGCGCCGCCGACGGCCTGATCGACCTGATCGATGCTGGCTTGGCGGCGCAGAGTGCAGCCACTGCGGCGGCCGCCGTTGGCTCGATCGCCGCCGCCGGCAACCCAGGCGGTGTCGCCGATACCCCAGTCGCCATCGACACCGTCGCCCCGAGCGTCGTCGTCGACATCGTCGATACCCGCCTGAACAGCGGCGACAGGGTATCGACCGTCACCTTCACCTTCAGTGACGCTCCGAGCGGCTTCGACCTGGCCGACATTGCTGTGGTCGGCGGCACCCTGAGCGACCTGACGCCAACCGCCGACCCGAAAGTCTTCACCGCCACCTTCACAGCGGCTGACGGCTTCACCGGTACCGGCAGCGTTGGCGTTACCGCGGGCAGCTATACCGATGCCGCCGGTGATCCTGGCCGTGGCGCCAGCGATACCGTGTCCATCGACACCGTCGCCCCGAGTGTCGTTGTCGACATCGTCGATACCAGCTTGACCAGAAGTGACGCGGTGTCGGTCGTCACCTTCACCTTCAGTGACGCTCCGGTGGGCTTTACCCTGGCCGACACCACGGCCGTCGGCGGCACGTTGAGCGGCCTGACGCCCACCGCCGACCCGAAGGTGTTTACCGCCACCTTCACGGCGGCTGTCGGCTTTACGGGTACCGGTAGCGTTGGCGTTACCACGGGCAGTTACACCGATGCCGCCGGTGATCCTGGCCGTGGCGCTAGCGACACCGTTGCGATCGACACTGTCGCCCCGAGCGTCGTCGTTGACATTACCGATCCCAGCCTCAACAGCGGTGACAAGGTATCGACCGTCACCTTCACCTTCAGCGACGCCCCGGTGGGCTTCACCCTGGCCGCCACCACGGCCGTCGGCGGCACGCTGAGTGGCCTGACGCCGACGGCCGACCCGAAAGTCTTCACCGCCACCTTCATGGCGACTGATGCTTTCACCGGCACCGGCAGCGTTGCCGTAACCGCGGGCAGCTACACCAATGCCGCCGGTAGTCCCGGCGGTGGCGGGAGCGACACCGTCCCCATCGACACCGTGGCCCCAAGCGTCGTCGTCGACATCGTCGACGCCAGCCTGAACAGCATCGACAAGGTGTCGACCGTCACCTTCACCTTCAGCGACGCCCCGGTGGGCTTTACCCTGGCCGACACCACGGCCGTCGGCGGCACGCTGAGCGGCCTGACACCGACGGCCGACCCGAAGGTCTTTACCGCCACCTTCACGGCAACCGATGGCTTCACCGGTCCGGGCAGCGTTGCCGTTACTGCGGGCAGCTACACCGATGCCGCCGGGAACCCCGGTACGAGCGGCAGCGACACGGTGCCCATCGACACCGTCGCTCCGAGCGTCATCGTCGACATCGTTGATCCCAGCCTGAACAGCACCGACAAGGTGTCGACCGTCACCTTCACCTTCAGCGACGCCCCGGTGGGCTTTACCCTGGCCGACACCACGGCCGTCGGCGGCACGCTGAGCGGCCTGACGCCGACGGCCGACCCGAAGGTCTTTACCGCCACCTTCGCGGCAACCGACGGCTTCACCGGCACCGGCAGCGTCAGCGTCGCCAACGCCAGCTACACCAATGCCGCCGGTAGTCCCGGCGGTGGCGGCAGCGACACCGTCCCCATCGACACCGTGGCCCCAAGCGTCGTCGTCGACATCGTCGACGCCAGCCTGAACAGCGCCGACAAGGTGTCGACCGTCACCTTCACGTTCAGCGATGCCCCGGTGGGCTTTACCTTGGCCGACACCACGGCCGTCGGCGGCACGCTGAGCGGCCTGACGCCGACGGCCGACCCGAAAGTCTTCACCGCCACCTTCACGGCAACCGACGGCTTCACCGGCACCGGCAGCGTCACCGTCGCCGACGCCAGCTACACCGATACGGCCGGCAACACCGGAAGCGGCAACAGCGACACGGTGCCCATCGACACCGTCGCACCGAGCATCGTCGTCGACATCGTCGACACCACCCTGAACAGTACCGACAAGGTGTCGACCGTCACCTTCACCTTCAGCGATGCCCCGGTGGGCTTTACCTTGGCTGACACCACGGCCGTCGGCGGCACGCTGAGCGGCCTGACGCCGACCGCCGACCCGAAAGTCTTCACCGCCACGTTCACAGCAACCGACGCCTTCACCGGCACCGGCAGTGTCAGCGTCGCCGACGCCAGCTACACCGATGCCGCCAGCAACGCCGGGAGCGGCAACAGCGACACGGTGCCCATCGACACCGTCGCACCGAGCGTCGTGGTCGACATCGTCGACACCACCCTGAACAGTACCGACAAGGTGTCGACCGTCACCTTCACGTTCAGCGATGCCCCCGTGGGCTTTACCCTGGCCGACACCACTGCCGTCGGCGGCACGCTGAGCGGCCTGACACCGACGGCCGACCCGAAGGTCTTCACCGCCACCTTCACGGCAACCGACGGCTTCACCGGCACCGGCAGCGTCAGCGTCGCCAACGCCAGCTACACCGATACGGCCGGCAACACCGGAAGCGGCAACAGCGACACGGTGCCCATCGACACCGTTGCACCGAGCGTCGTCGTCGACATCGTCGACGCCAGCCTGAACAGCGCCGACAAGGTATCGACCGTCACCTTTACCTTCAGCGACGCGCCGGTGGGCTTTACCCTGGCCGACACCACGGCCGTCGGCGGTACGCTAAGCGGCCTGACACCGACGGCCGACCCGAAGGTCTTCACCGCCACCTTCACGGCAACCGACGGCTTCACCGGCACCGGCAGCGTCAGCGTCGCCAACGCCAGCTACACCAATGCCGCCGGTAGTCCCGGCGGTGGCGGGAGCGACACCGTCCCGATCGACACCGTCGCCCCGAGCGTCGTCGTCGACATCGTCGACGCCAGCCTGAACAGCGCCGACAAGGTATCGACCGTCACCTTTACCTTCAGCGACGCGCCGGTAGGCTTTACCCTGGCCGACACCACGGCCGTCGGCGGTACGCTGAGCGGCCTGACGCCGACCGCCGACCCGAAGGTCTTCACCGCCACCTTCACGGCAACCGACGGCTTCACCGGCACCGGCAGCGTCAGCGTCGCCAACGCCAGCTACACCAATGCCGCCGGTAGTCCCGGCGGTGGCGGGAGCGACACCGTCCCCATCGACACCGTGGCCCCAAGCGTCGTCGTCGACATCGTCGACGCCAGCCTGAACAGCGCCGACAAGGTATCGACCGTCACCTT
>Ga0209053_1000072_pt1 | contig 136522 bp, 115 predicted proteins | sample EBPBio152010_DNA_FD_185864 | JGI IMG/M metagenome (GOLD analysis project Ga0209053, IMG submission 185864) | Wastewater treatment Type I Accumulibacter community from EBPR Bioreactor in Madison, WI, USA - Reactor 1_7/15/2010_ DNA (SPAdes)... | ecosystem: Engineered > Bioreactor > EBPR >... | reverse complement strand
CAGCCAGACCTGCTGGCTTTCTTGCGCGGTTTGTAGACAAAGTTTATGTGGCATTTTCCCGGCTCCGGGCCTCGTGTCTTCAAGAGAATGAGGCCCAGGGCCACATACTTTTGAGCGCCACATACTGGACGGGCATGCAGCTCTGGAAACAGATTTTCATCGCCTTGACACTGGGCCTGGTCTTTGGCGTGGTGCTCAATCAGACGGGCAACGCGGACCTTGCCAAAAGCATCAAGCCGGTTGGCGACCTGTTCATCCGTGGCATCAAGATGCTGATCGTGCCGCTGATCTTCGTTTCCCTGGTCACCGGCGTGGCGTCGCTGCGCGATTTGTCGACCATGGGCCGCCTGAGCCTGAAGACCATCGCTCTCTATCTCGGCACGACGGCGGTGGCAATCACCATCGGCCTCGTTCTGGCGACGGTCTTCGAGCCGGGTGTGGGAATCGACCTCGGCGCTGGCAAGGCCGTCGTGGCCAAGGAGGCGCCCACGGCAGTGGATACGATTCTCGGCCTCATACCGACCAATCCGATGGCGGCCTTTGCCGAAGGCAACGTCCTGCAGATCATCGTTTTCGCCATCTTTGTCGGTATATCGATCACGCTCGCCGGAGACGCTGCCAAGCATGTGCGCAACTTCTTCGAATCGGCCGCCGAGGTGATCTACAAGCTGACGTCGATCGTCATTTCCTTCGCCCCCTACGGCGTCTTCGCACTGATGACCTGGGTTGCCGGTACCTACGGGATGGACGTTCTTGCCCCGCTGGCAAAAGTGATTGCCATGGTCTACGTCGGCTGTGTCATCCACGCCGTGGTCGTCTATGCCGGACTGATCAGGTTCGTCGCCGGCCTCAATCCGGTACGCTATTTCCAGGGCGCCGTCGAACCGATGATGGTCGCCTTCACGAGCACTTCGAGTTCGGGAACGCTGCCGGTGACGATGATGTCCTGCGAGCGCAACCTCGGGGTCTCGCGTAGCGTTTCAAGCTTCGTGTTGCCCCTCGGCGCGACCATCAACATGGACGGTACGGCCCTGTATCAGGGAGTTTGCGCCGTGTTCATCGCGCAAGCCTACGGCCTGGACCTGAATTCCAGCCAGTACCTGACGATCATCCTTACGGCCACCCTGGCGTCGATCGGGACGGCCGGGGTCCCCGGCGCCGGCCTGATCATGCTTTCTCTGGTGCTGACCTCGGTCGGCTTGCCGCTGGAGGGGGTGGCGATCATTGCCGGTATCGACCGCATCCTCGACATGGCCCGTACGGCGCTGAACGTCACCGGCGACTGCGCAGTCGCTTGCGTGGTTGCCCGCAGCGAGGGCCAACTCGACGAGACGGTCTTCAACCGAGCACATGTTCTGCGCGCCGACGCCGATGTCGTCGGCGCCCCGGAAGCGGGCAGGGAAGCGGTCGCGGCGCCGTCCTCACAATCCACCAATTGAGCGGCCGGAGGGGGCACCGGTAGTCTCCGCTCCCTCTGCGCGCTCCAGCCTTCCTTTTTCAGGTACGAGATGAGCAAGCGGCGATTCGCGGCGACCAATGACAGCAAGACCCTGGGTAAACACCGCTATGGCGTGGTCGGCGGCCTGGGGGTCGTCGCTGGCGCCGACCTGCTGCTGAAGATGATTGGCGCGACTCAGCGCAGGCCGGACATGCGTGACGTCGACATCGCTTTCGAGCAGCGGCACTTCGATAGCGGGCCAAGCATTGCTGACGAGAACTACAATCCAGGCCGGCGCAAGTTCTACGTCTACAACACGCTCAAGGACATGGAGGCGCGCGGCATCGACACCGCCCTGGTGCCGTGCTTTGTGTCGCACACCTTCCTGAGCGAGATCACGCCCGAGCTCGACATGCGCGTGATCAGCCTCTTTGACGCCCTGCGTGAGTGGCTGGCGCGCGAGCATCCGGCGCTGCAGACGATTGGCGTATTGACCTCGACCTACGTGCAGAAATCGGCAATCTTCGAGCGCCAGTTGGGCTCCCGATACCAGATCGTCTACCCGCATCCGGCAGTGCAGTCCGACAAGCTGATGCGTGCCATCTACGGCCCCAGCGGGGTCAGGGCGGGACACCACGGCGGCGAGTGCGTCGAACTCCTCGCCGAGGCCTGTCATTGCCTGGTTGCCAGCGGTGCGCAGATCATCGTCCCCGGTCTGACCGAAGTGTCGGTCCTGATCGACTCGCTGCGCCCGCTGCTTGCCGTTCCGGTCGTCGATTCCAATCTCGTCTATGCCGAGTATGCGCTGGGCTGCGAAGCGGCGCCGCCGGTGCGCGAGTTCAAACTCGGGGTGGTGGGTGGCGTCGGGCCGGCAGCGACGGTCGATTTCATGCACAAGGTCGTGCGCCTGACCGGCGCTGCGCGCGACCAGGACCACATCAAGATGATGGTCGAGCAGAATCCGCAGATTCCCGATCGGACCGCCAACTTGATCGGCAGCGGCGCTGACCCGACGATCTCGCTGCTGGCCACCTGCAAGCAGCTCGAAGCGGGTGGCGCAAACGCCGTGGCCATCCCCTGCAACACGGCGCACGCCTTCGTCGACCGCATCCAGCCCTACCTCGAAATTCCGATCGTGAACATGCTGTCCGAAGTGGTTCAGCATATCCGCTCGCAGATGCCTGCCGTCGGCCGAGTGGGGTTGCTGGCGACTTCGGGAACGGTGAGCAGCGGCGTGTATCGCGACGTTGCCGAGGCGGCAGGGCTGTGCCTGCTGGTTCCCGACGACGCGGTCCAGGATCTGGTCATGGCGGCGATCTACGGCGAGCGGGGGGTCAAGGCGGGATTCACCTCCGGCGTGTGCAGCGACCATCTGGCGACGGCGATCGACCACCTGGCCAGCAAGGGTGCCGAAGTGATCCTTCTCGGCTGTACCGAACTACCGCTGATTGCCATCGATGTCGCCGTACGGCGATCGATCGTACTTCTCGACCCCACGGAAATCCTGGCCGCCCGCTGCGTCGCGCTCGCCGGCGCGTCGACCGTGGAAGTTCGTCGCTGAGGGGACGGACGTCCTCGCTTGCCTGATCGTGTGCGCCCGGCTATAGTCCGCCGGCGGTCCAGGTACCGCTTTGATTCTTGCTAGCGGCCGCGCTTCGACGCCGGCCGCGTTCAAGCTGCGGCCCACTCCGTGCCGTGGCGGGTCTTTACAGGGAGTTCCAATGGTCCACTTCTCGCGCCGCCTGGCGCTCAAGAGCGCGCTTGTCTGCGCCCTCGTCAGCTTGTTTTTCAACACCGCTGCGGCTGCTGACGCCGTGCTGCGCGTCTCGGCGATTCCCGACGAGGCGCCGACCGAACTGCAGCGCAAGTTCGCGCCGCTCGGCAAGTATCTCGAGAAGGAGCTGGGGATGAAGGTCTCCTTCGTTCCGGTGTCCGACTACGCGGCCGTCGTCGAAGCGCTGGCCAGCGACAAGCTCGATCTGGCGTGGCTTGGCGGTTTTACCTTCGTGCAGGCCAACATCCGCACCAAGGGAACGGCCCTCCCGATCGTGCAGCGCGAGGAAGACGCCAGGTTCACCTCCAAGTTCATTACCGCCGACCCGAACATCAAGACACTGGCCGACACCCGGGGCAAGGTCTTCGCCTTTGGCTCGCCGTCGTCGACTTCCGGCCACCTGATGCCGCGCTACTTCCTGATGCAGGACGGCATCAATGCCGACAGCGACTTCAAGAACGTCGCCTTCTCGGGCGCGCATGACGCGACGGTGGCGTTCGTCGCTTCGGGAAAGGCCGACGCCGGGGTGCTCAATGCATCGGTCTGGGCGAAGCTGGTCGAGCAGCAGAAGGTCGATGCGAAGGTGCGCGTGATCGCCACGACGCCGCCGTACTTCGACTACAACTGGACCGTGCGCGGCGATCTCGATCCGGCGCTGATCAGGAAGATCGAGGCGGCTTTCCTGAAGCTTGACGCCAGTAACCCGGAGCACGCCGAGATTCTCGCCCTGCAGAGGGCGACGAAGTTCATCCCGACGAAAAAGGAGAACTACGCCGGCATCGAGCAGGCAGCGAAAGCGGCTGGCCTGCTGAAGTAGTCCGCTTGTTTCGCCTGCATGACGTCGGCCTGACGCACGGCAACGGCTTCGTCGCCCTGCGCGGGGTCGCCATGGCGGTTCAGGCCGGCGAACAGCTCGCCATCGTCGGTCCTTCGGGGGCGGGCAAGACCACCCTGCTGCGCCTGATCGGTGCCGCCCTGCGTCCGAGCAGGGGGTCCATCGATCTGCACGGAGACGATCCGTGGACGCTGTCGGCGGCCGAGCTGCGTCGCTTGCGCGCGCGCATCGGCGTGGCGCATCAGGCACCCCCGCTGCCCCTGCGGCAGCGCGTGGTGACCGCGGTTCTCGCCGGCCGCCTCGGGCAGTGGCCGTGGTGGAAGGGAATCGCCTCGCTGGCTTATCCCGTCGATATCGTCGGCGCACGCGCGGCGCTGGCGCGACTCGACCTCGGCGAACGGATTTTCGATCGCTGCGACCGCCTCTCGGGCGGTCAACTGCAGCGCGTCGGCATTGCCCGCGTGCTTTATCAGCAAGCGCAGCTGGTCCTTGCCGACGAGCCGGTCTCTGCCCTCGACCCGGCGCTGGCGCTGCACACCGTGCAGGTGTTGAGCAGTGACGCCGCGGCGCGCGGGGCGACGCTGGTCGCCAGTCTGCACGCCGTCGACCTGGCGCTGTCGTGTTTTCCGCGCATCGTCGGCATGCGCGACGGGCGGATCGCTTTCGACCGCCCGGTCGCCGAGGTCGACGAAACGCTGCTGAGCGCGCTCTACGCCACCGAAGGCGGCGGCTTGCCGCTGCTCGCTGGCGAGCCGGCAACGCCTGCGTTGCCGCTTGCCGCGGGTGGGCCACGGCGCGGCACCTGCTGGCGGTGAAGCACCCGCGCGACCCGGCAGCGCCCGGGCGGGTCGCCGCTGCGTTGCTGGCGTTGGTCATCCTCTGGCCGCTGGCGGTGGTCGGCGAATTTCGGCCGTGGATCCTCTTCGAAGCGCAGAACCTGCGCGTCATGGGCGGCTTTCTCGCCGCTTTTTTGCCGCCTGCAAGCGGAAGCGAGTTTCTTGCCTATCTCGGCCGCGCGACGCTCGAAACGCTGGCCATCGCCAGCGCGGGCATGGCGCTGGCCTTCGTCCTCGCCGTGCCGCTGGCCATGGCCACGACGCAGGCCCTGTCGATTTCACGCCTCGGTCCGGGAGCGGGGCGGCGCCGTGGCGAGTGGCTGCGGGCGGCCCTGCGCATGTTGCTGGTCGTCCTGCGTGGCCTCCCCGAGCTGGTCTGGGCGCTGCTTTTCGTACGCGTCTTCGGCCTTGGGCCGGCCGCCGGCGTTCTCGCGCTGGGGCTGACCTACGGCGGCATGCTGGCCAAGGTCTATGCCGAAATTCTCGAGTCCGGCGACAGCCGGCCGGCGCGGGCGCTGCTCGAAGCCGGCGGCAGCCGCCTGCAGGCGCTGTGCTACGGCCTGCTCCCTGGTGCTGCGCAGGAACTGACTTCCTACACCGTCTATCGCTGGGAGTGCGCGGTGCGTGCTTCGGTGGTCATGGGCTTTGTCGGCGCCGGCGGGCTCGGCCAGCTCATGGATCAGTCGATGCGCATGCTCAACGGCGGCGAGGCGGCAAGCATCCTGCTCACCTTCCTGCTCCTGGTGCTCGCCGCAGACGCGCTCTCCGGCCTGTTGCGCCGGCAACTGGGCGACGGCGCTGCCCGCGCCGGCGCTCTGGCCGTCGGCCCACGGGCGCTGGCGTGGTTGCTGCTGCTCGGCAGTGCGCTGCTGGCCAGCTATGTCTGGCTTGACCTGGGGCTTGCCGCCTTGCTCAGCCGCGCGGCGCTGGCGTCGATGGCCGACTACTTTCGTGCCTTCTTCCCGCTCGATCTCTCGTCCGGCTGGTTGGCGAAAGTCGCCTGGGGGTCCCTGGAAACGGTCGCCATTTCCGCCCTGGGGACGCTGCTCGCGGCGCTAGCCGGCCTGCTCCTGGCCTTGCCGGCGTCGGGGCGCTACGGGCAGGGCCTGGAGCAGCTGACGCGTTTTCTGCTCAACGCCCTGCGCTCGGTGCCGGAACTGGTGTGGGCGACGCTGATGGCGCTGGCGGCCGGGCTGGGTCCGTTTGCCGGCATTCTGGCCTTGGCGCTGCATACCAGTGGCGTGCTCGGGCGCCTGTTCGCTGAGGCCTTGCAGAACGCGCCGCCACGGCCTCGCGACGCCCTGCTCGAAGCCGGCGCGCCGTCCGCTGCCGCCTTCCTCTACGGCACTCTGCCGGAGGTATCGGCGCAGCTCATCGCCTACTCCCTCTACCGCTGGGAAATGAATATCCGAATGGCCGCCATTCTCGGTTTCGTCGGCGCCGGTGGCCTGGGGCAACTGCTCTACGTCGAGCTGTCGCTCTTTCACTACGCGCAGGCGAGCACGGTGATTGCCGCCATGCTCGTCCTTTCGGTTGCCGTTGACGCCGGCAGTGCCTGGCTGCGTCGCTGGCTGGCTGCGCCGGGCGCCTGACGGCTTTGCCGGTGCTTGCCGGCAGCGCGGTCGCGTCTTCGGCGTTCCCGGCCGCCAAGTCGCCTACGCCCGGCCTATTTGGGCTGGGTGACGACGCGCAGGTAAGGCTTGAGCGTTTTCCAGCCGCTTGGATACTTGGCCCTGGCGGCTTCGTCCGACACCGACGTCGGGATGATCACGTCTTCGCCCGGACGCCAGTTCACCGGCGTGGCCACCGTGTGCTTGGCGTTTAGCTGGATCGCATCGAGCGCTCGCAGGACTTCGGAAAAGTTGCGTCCGGCGCTCATCGGATAGGTCATGGTCATTTTTATCTTCTTGTCCGGGCCGATCAGGAATACCGACCGAACGGTGGCGTTATCGACCGCCGTGCGCCCCGCAGCGTTGCCGCTGGCGTTGGGGTGAATCATGTCGTAGAGCTTGGCGACGACCAGCTCGGTATCGCCGATCAGCGGGTAGTTCAGCGCCGTGCCCTGGGTTTCGGCGATGTCGTCAGCCCAGCGCAGGTGATCTTCGACGCTGTCGATCGACAGGCCGATGACCTTGGTGTTGCGGCTGTCGAAATCCGGCTTGAGCCGGGCGAGATAGCCGAGCTCGGTGGTGCACACGGGGGTGAAATCCTTGGGGTGGGAAAAGAGGATGGCCCAGCTGTCACCGATCCATTCGTGGAAATGAATCGTGCCTTCGGTGGTCGGGGCAGTGAAGTCCGGCGCTTCGTCGCCTATGTGTAGGCCCATGGTTTGCTCCTTCTTGCTGTGCGTGGGAAAAAAGGCGGAGGTAACAGTGCGAATAAAGAGCTAAGGGGGGGGAAGCGCCAGCGATGGCCGCCTGTGCGCCACTGCCCTTACCCGTGGTCGACTTGCCACCCTCGATTGACCTACGGCTCCGCTCCCGAGTTCAACGGATAGGCGGCCACGCGCCAGGCTTTCATGCCGCCGTCGAGGGCCACCACGTGCGGGAACCCCATCTCGCGCAGGGTCGCTGCCGCGAGAGTCGACACCTGACCCAGTTCGCAGCAGGTGAGGATGCGTCGCGTCGGGTCGGGCAGCTCCTGGTTGACCCGCAACTCGAGCTGACCGCGCGGCAGCAGGCGGGCGCCGGGGACATGGCCGCTCTCGTAGGCTTCGCGCTCGCGTACGTCGAGGACGATCAAGTCCTCGTCGGCGGCTTCGACGCGCGCCTTGAGCTCGGGCAGGGACATGAACGGCACTCGGGCAGCAGCCTCGGCGAGCAGCTGGGCGACCGACTTGCCACCGCTCATGTTGGTGCGCAGCGCCTCGGTGACATGCCTGGGCATCGACAGGTTGAGCTCGCGCATCATGTCGACGAAGGCGGCACGGTCACGCTTCTGCAAGCGCGGGTTGCTGGCGATTTCCTCGCCGATGGTCGAGCTTTGCCGGCCCTTGTAGTCGTGCGCCGGGAACACCCTGACCTTGGGCTCGAGTTTCAGCAGGCGCTGGAAGAGGCTGTCGTAGAGGGCTTCCGGATCGCCGCTGGGCAGGTCGGTGCGTCCCGTTCCTCCGATCAGCAAGGTGTCGCCGGTGAAGACGCTGTCCTCGATCTGCAGACACATCGAGTCGCTGGTGTGACCGGGCGTGTGCATCACCTGCAGGCGCAGCCGCCCGAGCATCACCATTTCGCCGTCGCCAATGCGCATATCGACGAAGGGCGCGGCACTCGTTCGGTACATCAGTACCGGCACCGCCAACTGTCGGGCCAGTTGCCGGGTTGCCGAGAAATGGTCGGCATGGGTGTGGGTGTCGATCAGGTAACGGATACGCAGGCCGTCGCGGGCGGCGAGCGCCAGATAGTGGTCGATCTGGCTGATTTCCGGATCGATCAGGGCCGCCGAGCTGCTGTCGCTGCAGCCGACGAGGTAGGACTGGCAGCCGCCAGTGGCGATTTGTTCGAGAATCATTTCGTCATCCTCCTGTCTGGCCAAGGAAAGCCTCACCCCTGCGCAAGGCCGGACCGCGCCCGGCGGGTGCTTGTGTGCCATGGTAGCGCAGCTTGGCGACGCTCGCGTGATGCAGAAAAGAAAGCGTGCGGCAGGTGTTTGGGCTACTTTGAGGTGAGGGCAATTGCGGCATTCCAATCCTGAAAGGGGGAAACGGATGAAGGCGCTGTTCAGTCGTCCCGCAGGACGATGGTCCATCGTTGGCGGTCGCGGCACCTGGCCACGGCTGCTGTGCTTGCTGGTGCTGCTGGCGATGTCGGGGCTGCCGGGTATGGCCGGCAGCGGCCCGGACGTTGCGCCGGCTGCGCCGGTGATCGTGCTCACCGTCCAGGACGCGATCGGTCCGGCCAGCGCCGATTACGTCGTGCGCAGTCTGCAGCACGCGCGCGACCAGGGTGCGCCGTTGGTCGTCCTGCGGATCGATACGCCGGGTGGGCTGGATAGCGCGATGCGCCAGATTGTCCAGGCCATTCTCGCCTCGCCGGTGCCGGTGGTGTCCTACGTCAGCCCGCAGGGCGCGCGGGCGGCGAGCGCCGGCACCTACATCCTCTACGCCAGTCACCTCGCGGCGATGTCGCCAGCGACGACCCTGGGTGCCGCGACGCCGGTCTCCATCGGACTGCCGGGAGGCACGCCGAATCGCCCGGAGCCGCCGCCCTCGTTGCCGGCGCCGGCAGCCGCGCCCGCTTCTAAGCCTGCTTCCGAGCCTCCTTCCAGGCCCGTTCCGGCCTCCGAACCCCCTCCGGCGGCAGCACCGCTCGCCGGCGACGCGATGAAAACCAAGCAGGTCAACGACGCTGCGGCTTTCATCCGCGGCCTCGCGCAGCAGCACGGTCGCAATGCCGAGTGGGCCGAGCGTGCGGTGCGCGAAGCGGTCACCCTGACCGCTTCCGAAGCCTTGCGCGAGAAGGTCATCGACGCCGTTGCCGCCGATCTTCCCGATCTGCTGAGCCAGATCGACGGTCGCAGCGTGCAGATGCAGAGCGGCAGGCTGACGCTGGCCACGCGCGGTCTGGAGACGCGGGAGGTGCTACCCGATGCGCGGCACCGGCTGCTGTCGGTGATCGCCAACCCGAGCTTTGCGCTGATCCTGATGATGATCGGCATCTACGGCCTGATCTTCGAGTTCTCATCGCCGGGTTTCGGTGTTCCCGGCACGGTCGGCGCGATCTGTCTCTTGCTGGCCATGTTTGCGCTGCAGATGCTGCCGGTCAACTACGCCGGCCTGGCGCTGATCGTGCTGGGTATCGGCTTGATGGCCGCCGAGTTACTGACGCCGACCTTTGGCGTCCTCGGGGTCGGTGGCGTTGCCGCGTTCATCGCCGGTGGCCTGCTCCTTTTCGATCGTGATGTGCCGGGGTTGGGTGTGCCGCTGCCGCTGCTCTTCGGCCTGGCCGCCAGTTCCGCGGCGTTGATCCTGCTCGGCGGCAGCATGGCCCTGCGTGCACGCCGCGCGCCGGTGGTCAGCGGCCGCGAGGAGATGATCGGCGCCAGCGGCGAGATCGCCTCGGTAGACGGCGACGAGGTCTGGGTGCAGGTGCACGGCGAGCGCTGGCGCGTGCGCGCCAGCGGCCCGCTGCGCGCGGGCCAGCACGTGCGCATCAGCGCCATCGACGGTCTGACTCTCGAAGTGCAGGCAAACGACGACTCTTCCTCAGCAAAAGGAGAAACACCATGATCTTCGAACTCAACCTCGGACTGGGCGGCGTCCTGGTGCCGATCTTGCTGATTCTGCTCATCGCCTCGCTGCGCATTCTGCGCGAGTACGAGCGCGGTGTGGTCTTCCAGCTCGGCCGTTTCTGGAAGGTCAAGGGGCCGGGACTGGTGATCGTCATCCCCGGCATTCAGCAGATGGTGCGCGTCGACCTGCGGGTGGTGACCATGGACGTCGAGCCGCAGGACGTGATCTCGCGCGACAACGTCTCGGTGAAGGTCAACGCCGTCGTCTTCTTCCGCGTCGTTGACCCGCAAAAGGCGATCATCCAGGTCGAGCAGTTCCTCATGGCCACCTCGCAGCTCGCGCAAACGACCCTGCGCGTCGTTCTCGGCAAGCACGAACTCGACGAGATGCTGGCTGAACGCGAACGGCTCAATCTCGATGTGCAGAAGATCCTCGACGCGCAGACCGACTCGTGGGGAATCAAGGTGACCAACGTCGAGATCAAGCATATCGACCTCAACGAGTCGATGATCCGGGCCATCGCCCGTCAGGCCGAGGCCGAGCGCGAGCGGCGGGCGAAGGTGATCCACGCCGAAGGCGAAAAGGAAGCGGCAGCGGCACTGCTGGAAGCCGCGACGATGCTCGCACAGCGGCCGGAGGCGATGCAACTGCGCTATTTGCAGACCATGACCCAGGTCGCCGGCGACCGGGCAACGACGGTGGTCTTGCCTTTGCCGCTCGACCTGCTCGCCGCCTTGAAACCGAGGGCCACCGCAGATCGTTGATGGCGCCCTGGTCAGGGCGCCTTGTCCGCCAGCAGGAAGTCGACCGCCTGTCGCCACCAGGCGTCGTCGAGGCGAGAAAACCAGTCGTTATGCTCGGCACCGGCGATGACCGCCAGTCGTTTCGGTTCGGCGAGTGCGGCGTAGAGCGCGCGCCCGAACTGGGGCGGGACGATGGTGTCGCCGGCAGCGACGGCGACCAGGACCGGGCGCCCGAACGATGCCAGGTGGGCGACGCTGTCGTAACGGTCGCGCAGCAGCCAGCGCACGGGCAGCAGCGGGTAGTGGTGGGCGGCAACCTCTTCGAGCCGGTCCCACGGCGTGATCAGCAAGAGGCCATCGACCCTCTCCCGCTGGGCGGCGCTGGCGGCCGCTGCCACGCCGGCACCCAGCGATTCGCCAATGACCAGCAACGGTCCACCGTAGCTGCGCTGGGCGAGAGCAATCGTCCGTTCTGCGTCGGCGACCAGGCTCTTCTCTCCCAGGTCGCCGCTGCGCGGGCCGTAAGCCGGATACTCGGCGAGAATGACGCGCAGACCGAGCCGCTTCAGTGCGCCGACGTAGAACTGACGGTGGCCGGCATGGCCGGCGTTGCCGTGGAAAATGATTGCCGTGGCGCGCACCGCGCCGTCGGGCTCGGCGAGCAGGCCGCGGAAGTCGGACGCCGTCGGCCACGGCGACAGGCCGCCGGACGCGCGCTCCATGTCGGCGACGCTGGCGCGCTCGGGGAAGTAGAGGAGCTGGTCCTGGAACATGCTGATTCCTGCCAAAACAATCAGATAGACGAGCAGCACCATGCGCGCAGTACGCACGATACGCACCAGCGGCAAGGCGGCACCGCCCTGCGTACGCCTGTCGCCAGGCGATCCGGCGGGCGGCAGCGACGAAGCGGCCAGCGCGGGCCTACTTCCTGCCGACAAGGCGGGGGTCTTCGAAGAGCGAGGCGATCTCAACCCGGGCAATCTCCGGGTGGTCGGGAACGACGTAGAGAATCGGTGTGATCAGCTCCTCGAAGATGCCGCGCAGGCTGCGCGCGCCGGTCTTGTACTCGATGGCGATTTCGGCGATCTGCTCGAAGACCTTGGGGCCGATGCGCAGGTCGACGCCTTCGCCACGAAAGATCTCGATGTACTGGCGATAGATGGAGTTCTTCGGCACGCTCATGATGCGCACCAGCATCGCCTTGCTCAGCTGATGCAGGTTGGCGATCACCGGCAGGCGCCCGGTGAACTCGGGAATCAGGCCGAACTCGAAGAGGTCGGTTGGTTTCACCCGCTTGTTCAGGCGATCGAGGATGTTCTGGTTGTCGTCGGCCGAGGTGGCGATGAATCCGAAGCCATGGGTCTTGGCCATGATGCTCTCGATGCCGACAAAGGCGCCGCCGCAGATGAACAGCACATTGCTGGTGTCGAGGTACTGATTGTCCTTGAGCTTGACCGGCGAGCCTTCCATGATCTTCAGCAGCGCGTGCTGCACGCTCTCGCCGGAGATCGCCCCGGACTGGGCGTTGGTCGCTTTCAGCTTGTCGATTTCGTCGATGAAGACGATGCCGCGCTGGGCATTCTCGATGTTGCCGTCGGCTCTGTCCAGCAGCCGCTGCAGGATGGCCTCGATTTCTTCATTGACGTATTTGGTCTGGGCCAGCGAAGTCGCGTCGGCGGTGACGAAGGGAACCTTCAGCAACCTTGACAGGGTGTCGCAGAGCAAGGTCTTGCCGGTTCCCGAAGGACCGACGAGAAGGACATTGCTCTTGGCGATCGCGCCCTTGTCGTGCGCGAAAGTGGCGATCTTCCGATAGTGCGAGTAGACGGCCACGGCGAGGACCTTCTTGGCGTCTTCCTGGCCGATGACGTACTGATCGAGATACTTGACGATTGCGCTGGGGGTGGTTTCTCTGGCTAGCAAGCGGGTGGTCCCAAGGTCGACGAAGGGTTGCGGCAGGCGCTTATCTTATGCCGAAACCGGTCCTGGCGTCCGGCTGGCGAAGCGGCTCAACTCACGCGCTGCGCTGGGGCCGGATGAGCATCAGGTAGGACAGCGGCGCGAGTGCCGTGCACATGGCCACCCCCGCCGCCAGCGCCCCGCCACCGCCCGGAAGCGCGTGTCCGACGGCGATGCCGACCACGGCGGCGAGGGTCATCTGCACGCAACCCATCAGCGCCGACGCCGACCCGGCCATGGCCGGATACGGGGCCAGTGCCTTGGCAATCGCGTTCGGCATGACCAGTCCGGTGGCCACGGTACAGAAGAACATCGGCGCGAGGATGGCGGCAATGCTCGTTGCTCCCGAGAACTCCAGGGCCGCCATGCTCGCGCCGGCGACGGCGCCGAGGCAGGCGCCGAAAGCGAGCAAGGTATCGCCTCCGAAGCGCCTGACCAGTCGGCCGGAAGCGAGAGATCCGACGACATAGCCGGCGACGACCAATCCGAAACACATCCCGTAGACCTCCGGCGTCAGGCCGTACCTCTCGTTGAGCACGAACGACGACGCCGAGATGAAGGCGAACAGCGCGCTGTACGAAAAGGAAAAGGTGAGGACGTAGCCAAGGTAGCTGCGGTTGGCGAGCAGCAGGCGGAAGTTGGCGAGCAGCTGACGGGGATGCGTCGCTCCCGGGTTGCGCTGGACGTTGCTTTCGCAAAGCAGGTGGGCGACGGCAATGACCTGGACGGCACAAACCAGCAGCAGGATGACGAAATTCGATTGCCAGCCGAAGAGTACCGTCAGAAAGCCGCCCAGCGTCGGCCCGAGCAGCGGCGCGATGGCCATCGCCCCGCCCATGTAGGCGATGATGCGCGCCGACTCGGCAGCCCCCCAGACGTCGCGGACGACGGCACGGCCGAGGACCGGTCCGGCGCAGGCGCCTATCGCCTGTACGAAGCGCGCGGCGATGAGCATCTCGATGCTCGGTGCCAGGATGCAGGCGATGGTGGCCAGGCCGTAGATGGCCAGCCCGCCGAGCATCAGCGGCCGGCGACCGAAGCGATCGGAGAGCGGTCCGTAGAACAACTGGCCGACGGCAAAACCGGCCAGGAAGACCGACAGCGTCAGCTGCACGCCGGCCGCGTCGCTGCCGAAGACGCGCGCGAGCGTCGGCAGCGCGGGCAGGTAGAGGTCGGTGGACAGGGGGCCGAGGGCGACCAGCGTCGTGAGCAGCAGCGCGAGGCCGAAAGAGGGCGCCGGGGCAGTCATTTTGCCTCGCCCGGTTGGCGCGTCATGGCGCCTGCAAGGCTGCCAGCTCCCGTTCGTCGAAGCCCGCTGCGCGGCGCGCTTCAAGGTTGAAAGGTCCGCGCAGGCGAGGCGCACGATAACGCTGCGCGAGCTCGGCGTAGCAGGTCACCGGGTCCAGCCCGCGTTCTGTGCACAGCCAGCGGTACCAGCGGTTGCCGATGGCGACGTGGCCGATCTCGTCGGCGAGGATGATGGCCAGGATCGCCGCGCCCCGCTGGTCGCCGACGTTTTTCAGCTTGTCGCGAATCGGCGGTGCCGCGTCGAGGCCGCGCGCTTCGAGCGTTCGCGGCACCAGCGCCAGCCGGGCCAGGACATCGTTGCTGGTCCGCTCGGCCATTTCCCAAAGGCCGTCGTGGGCGGGAAAGTCGCCGTAGGCGTAGCCCATCGCTTGCAGATGTTCGCTGAGCAGAGAGAAGTGGCGGGCCTCTTCGCCAGCGACGCCGATCCACTGGCGATAGAAGTCGGCCGGCATGGCGTCGAAGCGCCAGACGATGTCGAGCGCCAGATTGACGGCATTGAGTTCGATGTGAGCCAGCGAATGGATCAGCGCGGCACGTCCTTCGACGCTGTTCACCGGCCGCCTGGCGAGTTGTCCGGGTGGCACCAGCGCTGGCCGGGCCGTGCGGCCGGGAAGCGTCTCCACCGCCAGTCGGCGCGTGTCGGGCACGGCGACGATCTGGCCGTCGTCGCCCAGCGCAGAGGGTGGCGTCAGCAAGATACTGTCGACCGCCTGGCACTTTTCGTCGGCGACCGGTAACAGCAGCGCGTCGAGCGCGAGCTGCCGCAGGGTCAAGGCGCAGCTCCGGGCGGTGCTTCCTGCGGTGAGGCAATGAAGCCGTAGCGTTGCGCGACTTCACAGCGGCGCACCGTTCGCACGGGAACGCGTTGCCCTTGCCAAACGAGGGTCAGCGCGCTGATCTCGCCAGGCTCTTGCGCGATGGCCGCGAGCAGGGCGTCGTCGTCGGCGACGGCGCCGTCCGCCAGGCGCAGGCAGGGGAGCAGGGCCGGCAGGTCGCGGTCGCAGAGCAGCGCGATCCCGGGCGGTATTTCGAGCAGCAGATTGCCTTCCTCGTCAATGGCGGCGCCGCGCAGTTCGCTGACCGTCTCGCCGACCTGCGTTTCGAGGCGATTCGGTGCCGGCAGGTGCACAACCCATGGCGTGTAGTCGAGAGCGACGAAAACGCGTTGCGGGCCGTTCTGGACGAAGTAGTTGCCGTTCTCGTCGTGCGCGTACTGCCGATTGAGGAAATCGGTGAGGCCGCGATGGCTGAGTGCTTCGCCGCGCATCCGCCAGCGCCCGCGCGGGTCGAGCGACAGCCAGCCGTAGCAGGCCGGTACGTTCGGCCAGCGCAGCATGGCGCTGAAGTCAGGCGTCGGCACTGGCGGCTTGCGTCACCGGGGGCGGAAGCGCTTGCCGGACGCAGGCCTGGCCGGGCTCCGAGGTCGCTTGCGCAGGTTTCACAGGAGGGCTTCGATGTCCTTGGCGATGCTCTCCGGCGCGGTCGCCGACGCGTAGCGCTCGATCACCTCGCCCTGGCGGTTGACCAGGAACTTGGTGAAGTTCCATTTGATGCCTTCGCTGCCGAGCAGGCCGGGAGCGGCCTTCTTGAGATACTGGTAGAGCGGGTGGGCGTGCTCGCCGTTGACGTCGATCTTGGCAAACATCGGGAAGGCGACGCCGTAGTTCTTCTGACAGAAGCTGGCGATTTCGTCGGCTTCGCCGGGTTCCTGTGCACCGAACTGGTTGCACGGGAAGCCCAGCACCTCGAGGCCGCGCGGGTGATAGCGCTGGTAGATGTCCTCGAGGCCTTCGTACTGCGGCGTGAAGCCACAGTTGCTGGCCGTGTTGACGATCAGCAGAACCTTGCCGGCGTAGTCGGCAAGCGACTGAACGCCCCCTTCAAGGCGCTCGGCGGAGAACTCGTAGATCGGTGCGCTCATGGTCATCGTCTCCTGGAGAGTGGCGGAGTGGCGGAGTCTGAAAGTCGGTGGAGGAAGAGAAGTGTACCGAGAAATCGCCACCCGTGCGTACGCCTGCCCTGCGCTGTAACGCCCTTTGCTTGTTGCGACCTGGGCCATCCCTTCTTACCATTGGCTCATCCGGCAACTCTGAGAAGCGAAGTCGACCGATGAATAGCGCGAAAGTTGTTCCTGGTGCCGGGCGCCGAGTGCTTGTGGCGCAGCTCGTGGTGCTCGCACTGTTGCTCGGCGGTTGCGCCAGCAGGGCGGAAAACGGTGAGCCAGGGCACCGCTTCGGCGAGCGCTCGTGGGACAGCCTGCGTACGGAGATCCAGCTTGCCGAGCCGGCTGCCAACGAAGTGGTCGTGGTCATCAACAACAATGCCGCGCTGGGCAATCACGCCGGGATTTTCGCCGGTGAGCGCCTCAGCGATCCGGCCGGGAGCTACAAGAACGTGCGCGCCAGATCGCCCGATTGGCAGCGGGTCAGCCTTGCCGACTACGTTGCCTATCAAATGGACGATGGCCTGAGAATACAGATTTATCGCTTTACGCTATCCGAGCGGCAGTTTTCAGACGTCGTCGCGCGTCTGCCGGAGGCCGACAGCGCGCTGCCCCTGTTCTGTGGTGCGGCGGTACAGAACGCCCTTGCCGGCATCGGGCCTTTCGCGGGCATCGACGCGACCTGGTGGACCTCGCCGGCCGAGTTGGCGCGGCGACTCGAACCGCTGACCGGCGGCGCGAAGGCAGTCGGTGTCTGCCTGTGGCCCGATGGCCTGCCGTGTTGAGAAGCAAGCATCAGGCGTCGCCGTGCCCGGCTTGAAGTTGGGCGACCCTGGCTCGGGCTGCCTGCCTCAGCTCGTCGCTTCTTCCTCCGCGTCCACCGCGTCGATCGGAATGCAGGAACAGAACAGGTGGCGGTCGCCATGAACGTCATCGACCCGATTGACGCTCGGCCAGAACTTGTTCTCGGCGACGTAGGGCAGGGGCAGGACGGCCCGCTGGCGGCTGTACGGTCGTTTCCAGTCACTGTCGACGATGTCGGCCTGGGTGTGTGGCGCATTCTTTAGCGGGTTGTCGTCGCTCGGCCAGTGGCCGAGTTCGATCTGGTGGATTTCTTCGCGGATGGCGATCATCGCGGCGATGAAGCGGTCGAGTTCGGCTTTCGACTCCGACTCGGTCGGCTCGACCATCATCGTTCCGGCAACCGGGAAGCTGACCGTCGGCGCGTGAAAACCGTAGTCCATCAGGCGCTTGGCAATGTCGGTCTCGGAAACGCCGGTGGCTGCCTTGAGCGGGCGGATGTCGAGGATGCATTCGTGCGCCACGCGGCCCTGGCTGCCGGTGTACAGCACCGGGTAGTGCTGGCGGAGGCGACTGGCGACGTAGTTGGCGTTGAGAATCGCGACCTGCGTTGCGCGCGTCAGTCCGCTGCCGCCCATCATGGCGATGTACATCCACGAGATCGGCAGGATCGACGCCGATCCCCAGGGGGCGGCAGCCACGGCGCCCTGGCCCTGGTGCGGTCCGCTGACTGGCTGCACGCTGTGGTTGGCCATGAACGGTGCCAGATGCGCCTTGAGGCCGATCGGCCCCATCCCCGGACCGCCACCCCCGTGCGGGATGCAGAAGGTCTTGTGCAGGTTCATGTGGCTGACGTCGGCGCCGATCAGGGCCGGAGAGGTCAGGCCGACCTGGGCATTGAGGTTGGCCCCGTCCATGTAGACCTGGCCGCCATGGGCGTGCACGGTGGCGCAGATCTCCTGGACGGATTCCTCGAAGACGCCGTGCGTCGACGGATAGGTGATCATCAGGCAGGCGAGGGTGGCCGCGTGCTGCGCTGCCTTGGCAGCGAGGTCGCCGAGGTCGATGTTGCCCGAGTCGTCGCAATCGACGACGACCACGCGCATGCCGCACATCTGTGCCGTGGCCGGGTTGGTGCCGTGTGCCGAGCGCGGGATCAGGCAGACCTTGCGTTGCGTCTCGCCGCGGCTGGCGTGATAGCGCGCGATGGCCACCAGACCGGCGTATTCGCCCTGTGCGCCTGAATTGGGTTGCATGCAGATGGCGTCGAAACCGGTGATCACCTTGAGCCATTCCTCGAGTTCGCCAATCATCTGCAGGTAGCCTTCAGCCTGGTCGAGCGGCGCGAAGGGGTGGATGTCGGCGAACTGCGGCCAGGTGATCGGAATCATCTCGCTGGTGGCGTTGAGCTTCATGGTGCATGAGCCGAGCGAGATCATCGAGTGGTCGAGCGCCAGATCCTTGCTCTGCAGCTTCTTGAGATAGCGCAGCATCTCGTGTTCGGTGTGGTGGGTGTTGAACACCGGGTGCGTGAGGATGGCGTCGCTGCGCAGGAAGGCTGGCGGCAGGCCGGGGTCGTCGTGGCGCAGTTGCTCGTCGAGTGGTCCGAGGTCGGCGTTGATCCCGGCGAGGAGCTTGATCAGCGTGGCGATGTCGGCTTGCGATGTCTTTTCGTTGACCGCGATCCCGAGGATTCCGGGAGCGACCTGGCGCAGGTTGTAGCCGGCATCGATGGCCGCCTTGTAGGCGCTCAGGGCGTGTCCGCCGAGGTCAACGCACAGGGTGTCGAAGAAATGCCGCGTCGCCACCTTGATTCCGGCACGGCGAAGGCTTTCGACGAGGATGGCGGTCAGCCGGTGAATGCGGCTGGCGATGGTGCGCAAGCCTTGCGGACCGTGATAGACGGCGTACATGCCGGCGATGTTGGCCAGCAGGACCTGCGCGGTGCAGATGTTGGAGTTGGCCTTTTCGCGACGGATATGCTGCTCGCGCGTCTGCAGCGCCATGCGCAGCGCCTTGTTGCCACGGCGGTCGATAGAGACGCCGATGATGCGGCCGGGCACCGAGCGCTTGTATTCGTCGCGGGTGGCGAAAAACGCCGCGTGCGGACCGCCGAAGCCGAGCGGGACGCCGAAGCGTTGCGAGGAGCCGAGGGCAATGTCGGCACCCATTTCGCCCGGCGAGCGCAGCAGGACCAGCGCCATCAGATCGGCAGCGACGGCCACGACGGCGCCGCGCGACTTGACGGCGGCGATCGGGCCGCTGAGGTCGCTGACTTCGCCGCGTTCGTTCGGATACTGGAAGAGGGCGCCAAAGACCTCCTGTTGCGCGGCCACTTCCGGCGTGCCGAAGACGAGGTCGAAGCCAAAATACTCGGCACGGGTCCTGACGACGTCAATCGTCTGCGGGAAACAGCCCGAATCGACGAAGAAGCGGTTCGATCCCGACTTGCTCACCCGGCGCGCCATGCTCATCGCTTCGGCAGCGGCGGTCGCTTCGTCGAGCAGCGACGCGTTGGCCAGTTCCAGACCGGTGAGGTCGATGACCATCTGCTGGTAGTTGAGCAGCGCCTCGAGTCGACCCTGCGCGACCTCCGCCTGGTAGGGTGTGTACGCGGTATACCAGCCAGGGTTCTCCAGCACGTTGCGCAGTACGACGGCGGGGGTCAGGGTGTCGGCGTAGCCAAGGCCGATCATCGCGTGCTGGACACGGTTCCGGCCGGCCAGCGCCCGTAGCGCGGCGAGGGCTTCACGCTCGGGCCGTGGTTCGGCGAGGGCCAGCGGTGCGCGCAGGCGAATCGCTGCCGGGACCGTCTGATCGATGAGCTGCTCGAGGCTGGACACGCCGATGCTGGCCAGCATGGCAACGGTTTCGCTGGCACAGGGACCGATGTGGCGAGCGACGAAATCGTCGCGCTGTTCGAGTTCGGCGAGTGTCGGGGAATCGGCGGGCTGAAAGGGTTGCTGCGCGGGCGTGGCGTCCATGGCGTTTTCCGGTGGCGATGCGATTTGCCTAGGCGGCGTCTACGAGTTGCTGGTAAGTGGCGGCGTCGAGCAGCGTATCGAGGTCACCGGCAGCGGCGGGCTGCATCTTGAACAGCCAGGCAGCGTAGGCGTCCTGGTTGACCACTTCCGGGGTCTCCACGGCGGTCGGGTTGATGTCGACGATGCTTCCGGTCACCGGTGCGTAAACGTCGGATGCGGCCTTGACCGATTCAACCACCGCCACCTCCTGGTCGGCGGAAAACTCGACGCCGACGTCCGGAAGTTCGACGAAAACGAGGTCGCCAAGCAGCTCCTGAGCGTGGTCGGTGATGCCGACGGTGATCGTTCCGTCGGCTTCGACGCGGACCCATTCGTGATTCCTGGTGTACTTGAGGTCGCTGGGGGTATTCATTTCCACTCCTGACAAATTAGATGAAATTTAACGACTAACAATTGGAAATCAAACAAGAATGTTTCCGTTTCGCACAAAGCAAGGCTTGACGACCCGGGCCGCGAGCAGCTTGTCGCGAATCGCCACCTCAACGCTGTCGCCAACGGCGACGGCGAGCGGCAGGCGGGCCAGGGCGATCGCTTTCTGCATCGTTGGCGAGAAGCTGCCGCTGGTGACTTCACCAGCACCCTGCCTGGCAATAACCTTCTGGTGCGCACGCAGGACGCCGCGCTCCGCGAGCACCAGGCCGAGAAATTGCTGCTGCTGTGGTCGGGCGACGAGCGCGGCCTTGCCGACGAAGTCGCGTGGGTTGACGAGGTCGACGGTCCACGCCAGGCCGGCGTCGAGCGGCGAAACGTTTTCGTCCATGTCCTGGCCGTAAAGATTCATTCCCGCTTCGAGGCGTAGCGTGTCGCGGGCGCCGAGGCCGCAGGGCTGGACGCCGGCAGCGGCGAGCCTTGTCCACAGTTCGCTCGCCTGCCCGGCGGGCAGCGTGATCTCGTAACCGTCTTCACCGGTGTAGCCGGTGCGGGCGATGAAGAAGTCGCCGCTGCGCGCGGCGAAAAACGGTTTCAGCGATTCGCACGCCGAACGCGAGTCGGGCAAGACCTGCCAGACCTTCTGGCGCGCGTTCGGTCCCTGCACGGCGATCATGGCCAGGGCGTCGGCACCCTCGCGGCGTGGCGTGATCGTTGCGGCAAGCTGCCAGTCGGCGAGGCGGGCAGCCATCCAGCGCAGATCCTTCGCCGCCGTGGCGGCGTTGATCACCGCCCGGTAGCGGTTCTCGTCGAGGTAATAGACGATCAGGTCGTCGATCACGCCACCAGCTTCGTTGAGCATCGCGCTGTACAGCGCCTTGCCGGCGACCTGCAGCTTGTCGATGTTGTTGGCGATCAGGCGGCGCAGGAAAGCCGCGCTGTCGGCGCCGCCGATATCGACCGCGCACATGTGCGAAACGTCGAACATGCCGGCGTCGCGACGCACCGCGTGGTGCTCCTCGATCTGCGAGCCGTAGTGCAGAGGCATCTCCCAGCCGCCGAAATCGACCATTCTTGCGCCGCTTCTGAGATGGTCTTCGTTGAGGACGGTTTTCTGCATCGTATCAAACCCTTGTGAGAGATTGTTGAGGTTGATTCCAGAAACGAAAAGGGGGCGAACTCGCATCGAGTTCACCCCCCTGTCCATGTACCTGAGAGATTTTGCGGTGGCAAGGTGGTCGCCGCCGCACGCCCCATCGGTGGGCGCTGCACCGACAGGCGCGCGCCGCTCTCCAGAGTTCCTTGCACGAACGGTCCTTTTTGCCTGAGCGTTTCCGGGTGGATTGCGCCTTCGGCGGCGGCTGCCTTGCCGCCCTCTCCCCTTCGCGCCGCAACTATAGCGCGCTGTCCGGCGTGCTCGCAAGTGCGCTGCGGACAGCGCGCAAGGGCGTGCGGCGAGCCGCAATGGCATCATGGCCACCCACTGATCGCGTCGGCAGTCGCGGCAAGCGCGCAATGCCGTGTCCGATTGCCGGCGCGCCGCGAGCGGGCGACCGGAAGACCGCCTCCGGCCAGGGCATTCCCTGTCGCCTGCTATACTTCACCTGAAGAGAGGGTCGTCGCGACACGCCAAGTGTCGAGTTTTTTTACACGATTCTCTTGGTCTCCGATCGGGGACAGGCTAAGTGGTGGATTTTATAGACATTCGTTTTTTGGCATGAAATTTGCTTTATGTGTACCGAGTCAGGTTTTGTCGAGGGAAGCAGGCGCGGGCCTGTGTGGCATCCCAGAAACCAAGACTTGTTAAGCCCATTCAACCCTCATCAACCGGTTTCCGACAAGGGCTGGTACTCGATGTCAAAGGAGTCTCTTATGAAAGCATTTTGCAGCAAGACAAAGATCGCCCTGGCCGTAGCGGCCTTGGTGGCGTCGGCCGGCGCTCAGGCGGTGGCCATCGGCCCGGTTACGATCGGTGGGACTGGCACCTGCCAGACCTGGTTGCCGAGCAATGGTTTTGCGTCCGGGCAGGCTTGTGATGTACCGAACCTGGCTGCCGCATTGGGCGGCGCCGGCAACGTCGAGCTGTCCAAACTTGGTGGCCCGGTGACGACCATGACCGGTATGGTCGGCGCACAGCAGGTGGTCATGAGCAGCCTGATTCTGACCGACTGGACCGCGAACGGCAATGCGCTGGCGACCCGCTACATTACCGACGCCTTCGCCTCGGTCGGGCAGATTCTGAGCGGAACCCAACTCACCGCCCTGACGGGTATCTTCCTCGGTAGTACGGCGGGCTACGGACGCGTCAGCGATCCGAACGTTTCGTACGTCGATACCTCTGCCAACGGAACGATCTACGTCGGCCTCGATGGCTTTCTCAATGCGAGTCCGGTCCTGAACGCGCTGGTCGCTGCCGTCAATGCGGCGCTTCCCGGAACGGGTGACGACCTCGCGCCGGTTGCCCCTGGCGCACAGGTCAGTGAGGTGGTCAAGGTGCAAGTCGATGGCGCATCGTGGCAGTATCTGTATGGCTTCTCGGCGACGCCGACGGGCTACCAGTCGCCAGACGGCTCCTTCAGCGGTTCATACCGCTTGCAGGTTCCCGAGCCCGAGTCGCTGGCTCTGCTCGGCATCGGTCTGCTCGGTCTGTGCCTGAGCCGTCGTCGCCGTGTTTGACAACGGTTGAACGCTTCTCGGTGAGAGAGTGTTCTTTGATTGTGGTCGAAGAGCCCGCAAGGGCTCTTCTTGTCTGGGGCTGATCGGTTTGTGACGTCCCCGCCTGGGCATGCTGATGTTGATGCAAGGGGGCCAAGGCGCAGGCAGGAAATAGTGAGTCGTGGAGGTGGCCATGGAACTGGCCCTGTTGTTTTGCGCCTGTTTATTGATTTCCGGTGTGGCCATCCGGCTGGGTGCGGACCTGGCCGATCGCCTGGGGATCGTGGACCGCCCGGGGGGGCACAAGCAGCACGAGGCGAGCACGCCATTCGTCGGTGGGGTGGGCATCGTTGCCGTCCTGCTCAGCCTGTTCCTTCTCCTTGACCCCTTGTTCGGCGGTCTTGCCCTTTCCCCCCTGCAGGGCATTTTGATTGGTGCGCTGATCCTCTTTCTGACCGGCTTTGCCGATGACATTGTGCACCTCAGCTTCAAGCTGCGCTTTGTCGTTCAGGCGGCCGTCGCCCTGTCAATGGTGTTTTTTGGTGGGGTCGAACTGCTGTCTTTCGGAGAGCTTCTTCCCGGCGTGCAGTTCGAGCTTGGTTTGCTGTCCATCCCACTGACCGTTTTCGCCACCGTCGGCTTGATCAATGCCGTCAATATGATCGACGGGATCGACGGGTTGTCGGGCTCGATAAGCCTGGTCAGCCTGGTGCTTGCCGGGATGGTGGCCCTTATCGCGGGCCAAAGCGCCTATGCGGTTCTCATCGTCGCGCTGATCGCCGGCCTTGCCGGCTTCCTGTACTACAACCTGCGCTATCCGGGGAACAGTCGGGCGCGGGTGTTTCTCGGTGATAACGGCAGCATGGTGCTCGGTTTCTTGTTTGCGTGGCTGTTCATCGCCCTGTCGCAGGGCGACTCGCCAGCGATGACCCCGGTGACCGCTCTGTGGCTGTTTGCGCTGCCGCTGATGGATACGGTTGGCGTCATGCTGCGCCGCATCTGGCTGCGCAAGTCGCCGTTCCGACCCGACCGTCATCACTTGCACCACCTCTTCGTTCGTGCCGGCTACCGGGTCTGCGATGTCGTCGCGTTTGCCGCTTTCGCGCAGCTTTTCCTGGGTCTGGTGGGCGTCGGTGGCCTGCTGCTGGAGGTTCCCGAGTATCTGATGTTCTGGCTATTCGTGGGTGTCTTTGTCGCTTACTTCCTGGTCATCCTGCGCCCATGGCGGCTGGTGCCCGGACTGCGCCGGATCAATCGTGCCTTTGGCCTTCCTTCGGTTCAGGTCCGCGGCATTTTTGTCGGCTACGTTGGCAAGGAGAAGTTCCCCGAGCTGCTTGCCTTGATCGGTGAGCAGTTGAGTGCCACCAGCTATGACTACCAGTTGAGCGTCTACCAGACAGACCGCGCCGCGAGCGACGGCCGCAACGTTTACTGCGTGGTGCACGTTCCGGTGAATGGCGATGAGCGCCTGATCGGCAAAGTTCAGCGTGACGCATCGGCAATCAAGAAACACCTGCTTGGGCAGCGCGATGTCGAGGTTCGCCTGTTCATTTGCCGCCAGAGCGAGAACGACCTGCGCAGCAGTCCTCCGGCAGGCGGCACCACGGTTGGCCAACGTGGCCGCGAACGGCGCTCTGCGCGCAGCACCCTTCTCTACTCGATGGAGCGCGGTGGTGGGACCTTGGGCCCCAGCGGAGTGGGGTTCGAAGTCAGCATTCCTCCGGCGTGATGGGGGGCTGAGGTGTTCAATCGAATTCTTACCGTTTGCACCGGCAACATCTGCCGCAGCCCGGCGGCCGAATTTTTTCTCCGCCAACGCATCGAGCAGGTCGGTCGACCCGTTGAGGCTCAGTCAGCAGGTATCGGTGCGCTGGTCAATCATCCCGCCGAGGAGACGACCTGCTCGATGATGCAATCGCGCGGCGTTGACCTCAGCGCGCACCGGGCGAGCCAGTTGACCCGCGAACTCCTGCGCTGGGCCGAACTGGTGCTGGTAATGGAACCACATCATCGCGACGCGGTTCTGGCGCTGGACCCCGCTGCGCGCGGGAAGACCTTCCTGCTCGGGCACTGGACAAATACCGAAATCCCCGATCCCTATCGGCGTGGGGACGAAGCGCACGCGGAAGCGCTGCGTCTGATCGAAGCCGCTGTCGAGCCCTGGGTCACGAAACTCGGCTGAACAGGCCGAGCAGTGGCGTCCGCCATTCCCTAGGGACGTGAAATAGAGCACGCGGAATCACCCCGAACGGCGTTATCCTGCGGGCGTGATTCAGAGATTCCCCCATCACCAAGAGCATCGGCGCCGTGTTTTGCGCTGCGTTCTGACCTGTCGGATCGGAAGACACGGCGCAGAGCTGGCGGCTGCGTTTGCGGCGCCTTCGCTCGCGAGGTACACTTCGCGGCGCTTTGTTGCCCGGACGCGTCGGCGAGAGCACGTACGAATAGAAACGAGGAGCTACCCATGAAATTGTCGCTTGCGGTGCCGGATCGAATCCGGCGCCTCCTGATTGGTCTTGCCGCCATTGCTATGACTGGCTGTAGCCTTGTTCCGGGCAACCAGAGCTACAGCAACCGCGAGGAGTCCGCGGTGATGTTACCGGTCCAGCAGGGGGACGCACTGGTACCGTCGAACGTCAAGATCAAGCCGATTACCGCCGAACTGATCGTCGACATGTTCAAAGCGGCGCGGCCGCCGCGTGGCGACGGCACCAGCGTCGCCGGCGTGGCGACGAAAGACGCGCCGCGTCCCGGCAGCGGCGACGGCAGGCTGACGCCCGAGTACAGGCTCGGGCCTGGCGACATCATTTCGATCATTGTTTGGGATCACCCCGAGCTGACGATTCCGGCCGGCAGCTTCCGCACTGCCGAGCAGGCGGGCACCGTTGTCGCCGACGATGGGACGATCTTCTTCCCGTACGCGGGCGTGCTCAACGTCCAGGGCAAGACGACCAGCGAGGTACGCAAGCTGCTGTCGGCCAAGTTGGCCAAATACATCGAGCAGATTCAGCTCGACGTGCGCATGGTCGCTTTTCGCAGTCAGCAGGTGTATGTCGTCGGCGAGGTGGCGAAACCGGGTATCCAGCAGGTGACCGATATTCCGATGACCGTCGTCGAGGCCGTCAACCGCGCCGGTGGCTTCACGCCGGAGGCCGACTATAGCCGCGTCTTGCTCACCCGGCGCGGCACCACCTACCTGGTCGATATCCAGGCGATGTACGATTATGGGGCGACGGCACAGAATGCCCTGCTTGAGCACGGCGACATCATCAATGTTGCCGACCGTAGTTTCAACAAGATCTTCGTTCTTGGCGAAGTCGTCCGGCCCGGCTCGCAAGTGATGAACAAGAAACGCTCGACGCTCGCCGAAGCGCTCAGCGACGCCGGCTACATCAACCAGGCGACCTCCGACCCGCGCTGGATCTACGTCATGCGCGGCGATAGCGAAACTCCCGAGCTCTTCCATCTCGATTCCCGTCTTCCCGACGCGATGTTGCTCGCCGACCGCTTCCCGCTGCGTCCGCGCGACGTGGTCTATGTCGATGCCGCGGCAATCGTTCGCTGGCAGCGCGTGATCTCCAACATTCTGCCGACGGCGACAATGCTCAATTTGACCAGTCAGACGCAGTACCCGCTCTTCGGCGGAAAACAGCCGCCGTACTGATCCTGACCGTCTTTCCTTTCACCGCCGGACAGGGGGCATGCACAGCCGCCGGCTGACCGGCCCCCAAGAGCCTGCCTATCACGCTGAGCCGCCCAGCCAACTTCGGCGGCGGCAATCACGGACGATCCATGGATAACGACCAGTCACAGACCCCTTTCAACGCACCCGGCGTCCCGGGCAGGTCAGGCGCCCAGGCGCAAACGCAGTCGCTGCAGCAGACGTCCCCGGAAGACGACGACGAGGGGCTGGCGCTTGGCGAGATCATCGCCGTGCTCATGGATTATCGCTGGCTGATTGCCGCGGTGACCCTGTTTGCCCTCGTCCTCGGCCTGGCCTGGGTGTTTGTCGCCAAGCCGATCTACCGGGCGGATGGCCTCTTGCAGGTCGAAGAGAAAAGTTCCGGAATGGGCTCTCTCAAGGCCTTGCAGCCCTTGCTCGGTGACGAGACGAGCGTATCCGCCGAACTCGAGATTCTCAGCTCGCGGATGGTCCTTGGCCGGGTGGTCAAGAAGCTCAAGCTGGACATCGTTGCCGTTCCGCGAACATTTCCGTTGATTGGCGGTGCTTTGAGCCGGCGCTACGACGGTGACGATCCGAATTCCCCGTGGCTGGGTTTGTCGAGCTTTTCCTGGGGCGGCGACCGCATCCAGGTCGATTCGCTCGAGGTTCCGGCACGGGCGCTGGACGATCAGCTGACCCTGGTCGCCGGTGACGAGGGTGGCTTCGAAGTGATGGATGGCGACGGGCAGTCTGTCCTCAAGGGCCAGGTCGGAAAACGTGCCATTGGCCAGGATTACTCCATCTTCGTCGCCCAGCTCAAGGCGCGGCCGGGGACGCGCTTCCGGCTGATGAAACTCTCCGCCGAGACCGCGGTGGACGATCTGCGCAGGAACTACTCGGTCAAGGAACGCGGCAAGAAATCGAGTCTCCTCGAGCTCAGCCTGACGGGTGGCGACCCGGAGCAGATCGGCATCGTCCTCGACGACATCATGAATACCTACCTTCGCCAGAACGTCGAACGCCGTTCGGCCGAAGCCGAGAAGACGCTGGCCTTTCTCGAAACCCAGCTGCCTGCGCTCAAGACACAGGTAGACAGCGCCGAGGCCGCATACAACAACTATCGCCAGAGTCGCGGCTCGCTCGATTTGAGCCTCGAGACGCAAAGCGTGCTGAAGTCCCTGGTCGAGGTCGAGAACGCCGCCGTACTGCTCAAGCAGGAGCGTGACGAACTGCGCCAGAACTTCACTCCGGAACACCCCAGGATTCAGGCGGTGGACAACAAGCTGCAGCGTCTCAATGAGCGCCGCAAGGCCTTCGACGCCGACGTGGCGGCCTTGCCCGATACGCAGCAGACGGTTCTGCGCCTGGCACGCGACGTCGAAGTCTCGAACCGGCTGTATACCGAGCTGCTCAATACCGCCCAGCAGTTGCGCGTGTCAAAGGCCGGGACCGTTGGCGACGTGCGCATCATCGATTCTGCGGCCGTTGGTCGCCAACCGGTCGGCGCCAAGCCGATTGCCATTCTCGGCATCGCGCTGCTCCTCGGCGTGCTGTTCAGCATGGTCATCATCTGGCTGCTTCGCGCCTTGCGCGTCGTCGTCGAGGACCCGGAGATCATCGAGTCGCAGCTCGGCCTGCCGGTCTATGCCACGGTGCCGCACAGCAAGATGGAAATCGATTTGCAGCGCAAGTCGAAATCCGGCGTCGGCGAATTGCTGGCGGTCTCGTTTCCGGAAGACGACGCCGTCGAGAGCCTGCGCGGCTTGCGTACGACGCTCCACTTCGCGCTGCTTGACGCACAACGCAACTCGCTGTTGATCACCGGCTCGAGCCCCGGTCTGGGCAAGAGCTTCATTTCCAAGAACCTGGGCGTCGTGCTGGCACAGGTCGGCAAGCGCGTGGTGATCGTCGATGCCGACCTGCGTCGCGGGCATATCCACAAGGAGTTCGGCAGGGAGCGCGCGCTGGGCGTCTCCGAGTACGTCGCCGGGCAGGCCGCACTGGACGCCGTTCTGAAAACGACCTCGGTGGCCAATCTGTGCGTGGTGTCGACCGGCCAGATTCCCCCGAATCCTTCCGAACTGCTGATGCACGAGCGCTTTGCCACGCTGCTCAGAGAACTCGGCGAACGTTTCGACACCGTGATCGTCGATGCGCCGCCGGTGCTGGCCGTTTCCGATGCGGCGATCATCGGTCGTCATGTTGGCGCGACGCTGATGGTCGCCCGCTCAGGAAAACACCCGATCCGCGAACTCGAGCAGGCGGTCAAGCGCCTCAATCAGGCCGGCGTCGAGGTCAAGGGCTTCGTCTTCAACGACCTCAATGTCAGCCGCCAGCGTTACCGCTACGGTTACAAGGGCTACGTCTACCGGTACTCGTACAAGACTTAGGCGCTGGGACTGGTGGGGCTGAGCGGGCCGCGAGTACTGCCCGGCGCGCGTCTGCGGCGTGCCTCGTAGAGGCATACGCCGGTGGCCACCGAGACGTTGAGGCTGGCCACCGAGCCGAGCATCGGGATGTTCACCAGTTGGTCGCAGGTGTCACGGGTCAGGCGGCGCAGGCCGTCGCCCTCGGCGCCGAGCACCCAGGCGCAGGCCGTTGGCCATTGCGCGGTATAGAGGTCATCGTCGGCGTCGGCATCGGTGCCGACGACCCAGATTTCCCGTTCCTTCAACTCGCGCAGGGTGCGCGCAAGATTGGTCACCGTGACGTAGGGCACCGTTTCGGCGGCGCCGCTGGCGACCTTCACCGCCGTCTGCGTCAAGCCGACCGCGCGATCCTTGGGGGCGATCACCGCGTGCGCGCCGACGGCGTCGGCAACGCGCAGGCAGGCACCGAGGTTGTGCGGATCCTGAATGCCGTCGAGAACGAGCAGGAAGGCCGGTTCGTCGAGGGTGTCGAGAACGTCGTCGAGGGTCACGTGTCGCTGCGCCGCGTCGACGGTGGCGATCACTCCCTGGTGGCGGGCGCCAGGCGCCATTGCCTGCAGGCGTGCGCTGTCCACCGGCAGCACGCGCACCGTGGCGAACTCAGCGTGGCGAACCAGATCGCGCAGGCGGGCGTCATGGCGCGCCGCGTCGACGTAGATTTCACGTATCGCACCGGGGTCGTGACGCAGTTTGGCGAGCGTCGAATGAAAACCGAAGATCAGGCGTGAATTCTGGGACATGGTAGGCAAGGCCGACAGGGAAAGGCCGCGATTCTAACAGCTTGCCGCCTCGCTGTCGGTTCGCTGGCCATGGCTCGGCGGCCGGCCAACTCGGCTACTGCTTGCTGGCGATCGCTTCCAGCGTTCGCGAGCGCCAGTCGAGGACTGCCGTGCGCGTCGTCATCTGCCCGCCCAGTCGGGGAAATTCACGGCGAATGACGTCGGCCGCGAAGCTCGACAGGAAGCTCGACTTGAGCTCGGCGCGGGCGCGGTCGACGCCGATCTCCTCGTACGGCACCGACGCCAGGAGCAGAAAACCATCGTCCGGGATGCGTCCGGCCTGCATGTTGGCCTCGATGATGCTGGCCGCCCTGCGGATCGGAACGTCCAGGTTGGGGCTGTAGGGGCCGATGATCAAGGCCACGTTGGGGGTGTGCAGGAAGTCGAAACCACGACCCAGACAGATCGTCCACTCGCGGTGCTCGATGTCCAGCAGGCGCTCGCGACTGCGGATCTGCGAGCGTACGCTCTCGACATGTTCGAGATTGCCGTGCAGCAGTGGCAGCAGATCGGCGCGCATCTGCGCCGGCATGTCGGGCAGGAGGGCGGCAAGGCGCTGTTCTAGCGTCGTCCGGTCGGCGGTCGTCAGGTCCGCCAGGTGCAGCTGCTCGCCCGCCGTGCCGTGGATCACCAGGGCGTCCTCGTCGGTCTCGAAGCCACAGACCAGCGGATAGACGGTCGCATGATCGCCGCCGAAAATGTGTTCGACCTGGCGGCGTATCTCGTAGGTGTGGGCGATCGCCGCCGCCGTGTCGTAGTCGAAGCCCGCGCAACCGCGCTTCGGCTCGCCTTGCGAATAGTGGTAGGTGACCAGGAAGAGCACATGCCGACCGGCGCTGACCACGCGCTGGACATGGTGGGCGAGCACTTCGCCGAGGTGCGGCCAGCCAAGGTCGAAGATTCCACCGAGGTTGCGAAAGGGCATCAGCAGGCCGACCGGCGTGTTGGTCGCCACCGGGATGTTGATGCGCCCGTCCATGCACTTGAGGACGGCGATTGCCGTCGGATGCTCGGCCTGATAGCGCTGGCGGGCGAGCCAGGCTTCAGGGCTGCGGTACATCGCTGCATGGCGGTCGGCCAGACCGAACAGCCAGTCGATGCGTTCGGCGATCGGCTTTCCGTGAATATCCATGGCCGCAGCAGCCTCGCGAAGAAACGGTCGCGCGCCGACCGAACGTTTCAGCGACCCGTACACCGCTGAACCCTATGAAGTATCGGTGGCGTCGGCGTTCGGGTCAAACGCGGCTGCGATTTTCGCCGGGAGGACGCGCCAGATGACTGGCGCGTGCCGATCAGACGATCATGCCGGCGCCGATGGTGTTGTTCGACGACTCGTCGATGACGATGAACGCGCCGGTGCCGCGGCTCTCCGCGTAGGGGTCGGCGAAGATCGGTTGCGCCAGCTTGAAGCGTACGCGGGCGATGTCGTTCATCGCCAGGCGCTCGGAAGCCTGCCGTTCCATGGTGTTGATGTCGATCCGGTAATCGATGCCGGCAAGCATCGCCTTGCTGTCGCGCGTGGTATGACGAATGAGGTACTTGCGGCGCGGGTCGAGCGGCGCTTCGGCCAGCCAGCAGAGCATGGCGTCGATCTGCTTGCTGACCGTCGGCAGTTCGCCGCTCTTGACGATCATGTCGCCGCGCGAGATGTCGATCTCGTCGTCGAGCAGGATGGTCACCGACTGCTCGGCGACCGCGTGCGGCACCGACTCGGCGAGAACCTGGATGTCCCTGACGCGCGTTTCCAGCCCCGACGGGAGCACCGTCACCGCGTCGCCGATGGCCAGCTCGCCGGACTCGACACGGCCCATGAAGCCGCGGTAGTCGTGCAGCTCCGGGTTCGCCGAGTCCTGCGGACGGCACACGTATTGTACCGGGAAGCGGAATTTCTCGGCGTGCGCGCTATGCACCGCCGGCACCGTTTCGAGGACCTCGACCAGGCTCGGCCCCGCGTACCAGTCGAGGCGTTCGCCGCGATCGACGATCATGTCGCCGTGCAGCGCCGACATCGGCATGAAGCGTACGTCCTCGATTCCCAGCTTGCCGGCAAAGGCCAGGTAGTCGGCCTTGATGCGGGCGAAGACTTCCGGTGAGTAGTCGACCAGGTCCATCTTGTTCACCGCCACGACGACGTGCGGAATACCGAGCAGGTGCGCAATATAGGAGTGGCGGCGGGTCTGCGCGAGAACGCCCTTGCGGGCGTCGATGAGGATGATCGCCAGGTCGGCCGTCGACGCGGCGGTGACCATGTTGCGCGTGTACTGCTCGTGGCCCGGGGCGTCGGCGATGATGTACTTGCGCGTGCCGGTGGTGAAGTAGCGGTAGGCGACGTCGATGGTGATTCCCTGTTCGCGCTCGGCCTGCAGGCCGTCGGTGAGCAGCGACAGGTCGACGACGTCGAGGCCGCGCTTTTCGGATGTGCGCTGGATGGCGTGCAGGGTGTCGGCGAGGATCGTCTTGCTGTCGTAGAGCAGGCGGCCGATGAGCGTGCTCTTGCCGTCATCGACGCTGCCGCAGGTCAGAAAACGCAGCAGGCCGTTGTCGGGGACGTCTTCCAGGGAGAATGCTTGCATGGGTTCAATGGGGTCGATTGCGGACATCAGAAATAGCCTTCCTTCTTGCGTTGCTCCATCGACGCGTCCGAGGTCTGGTCGTCGAGGCGGGTTGCGCCACGCTCGGTGATCGTCGTGATTGCCGTCTCGGCGATGATCGCCGCGACGCTGTCGGCTTCCGACTCGACCGGCGCGGTGCAGGTGATGTCGCCGACGGTGCGAAAGCGAACCATCATTTCCTCGACCACGTCGCCGGGCTTGACGGGCGTCACCGCGGTCACCGGCAGCAGGCCGCCGCTGCGGCGAACGATGGGGCGGCGGTGGGCAAAATAGATCGACGGCAGCGCCAGTTGCTCGCGTTCGATGTATTGCCAGACGTCGATTTCTGTCCAGTTCGAGATCGGGAAGACACGAATGTTTTCACCCTTGAAACTGCGTGCGTTGTAGAGATCCCAGAGCTCGGGGCGCTGGTTCTTCGGGTCCCACTGGCCGAATTCGTCGCGGAAGGAAAAAATCCGTTCCTTGGCGCGTGCCTTTTCCTCGTCGCGGCGCGCACCGCCGATGCAGGCGTCGAAGCCAAACTCCTCGATCGCTTCGAGCAGCGTCACCGACTGGTGTTTGTTGCGCGGTTCGTCGGCCGATTTCAGCACCACCGTGCCGCGCGCCATCGAGTCCTCGAGCGAGCGAACGATCAGCCGCTCGCCGAGTTCGGCCGCGCGCTGGTCGCGGAAAGCGGTCACTTCCCGGTAGTTGTGGCCGGTATCTATGTGCATCAGCGGGAACGGGAAGCGGCCCGGGCGGAAAGCTTTCTCGGCGATGCGCAGCATGCAGATCGAGTCCTTGCCGCCGGAAAAAAGCAGCACCGGGTTGCTGCACTGGCCGGCGACCTCGCGCATGATGTGGATGGCCTCGGATTCGAGCCAGTCGAGATGGGATAGGGTGACACTTGAGAGTGCTGCGCTGCTCATGATTGACCTGTGTGATTCATCGATTGTTTGTTTTGGCGGGTGTCAGGCGCGCTTGATGTGCAAGCCGCATTCCTTCGATTCCGGATTCTCCCACCACCAGCGGCCGGCGCGCACATCTTCTCCGGGCGTGATGGCGCGCGTGCACGGCGCGCAGCCGATGCTCGGGTAGAACTGGTCGTGCAGGGCGTTGTACGGCACCTGGTTCTGCTTGAGGTAGGCCCAGACTTCGCGTTCGCTCCACGCAGTGAGCGGGTTGAATTTCTCCAAACCGCCGCTGCCAGGGTCGAAGCTACGCACCGGCAAGCCTTCGCGGGTCGCTGATTGCTGCGCGCGCATGCCGGTGATCCAGGCCTTGCGGCCGGCCAGCGCGCGCTGCAGCGGTTCGACCTTGCGGAAATGGCAGCAACCCTTGCGCAGCTCCACCGACTCGTAAAAAGCGTCGATGCCGTGCTCACGGGTCCACGCCTCGGCCAAGTCGTGGCGTGGATAGTACAGGCGCAGCGCCAGGCCGTAATGGCTCTTCACCTGGGCGATCAGCGCATAGGTCTCGGCCGGCAGGCGGCCGGTGTCGAGCGAGAAGATCTCGATGGCGAGTGCATCACGGACGATGAGGTCGGTGAGCACCATGTCTTCGCCACCGAGACTGCTGGCGAACGCCGCTGGCGAGAAGTCGTCGGCGATCTCGCGCAGCAGGCGGCGCGCGTCGGCGACCTTGCTCGCCAGCGCGTCGAGCAGCGCCGGGTCGTCGAGCTTGCCGAGGTGGTTCATGCCGCCTCCTTGCCGTTTTCCGGGCGCCGCCGGAAGAGCGGTTGCGGCTGGTCGACCGCCGCCTGGTAGGTGTTGCTGAACACCGCCAGGCCGGCCAGCGCTTTTTCGAGGTCCTTGTCGGCGCGCAGTGCGTAGGCGTCGATACCGCAGCGGCGCATGAAGAACAGCTGATCCTGCTGGACGTCGCCGAGGGCGCGAATCTCGCCTTTGTAGGCGTAGCGCTCGCGCAGCAGACGGGCGCTCGAGTAGCTGCGGCCGTCGGTGAACTTCGGGAAGTTGACGCCGATCACGGCCAATCGGTCGAGGTCGTCAGCCAGCGCTTCCGGGCCCTCGCCGGCGTCGAGCCAGACGCCAATGGGTAGGCGGGCGGCGGCGATCCCGTCCCTGCGCGCGAGCCACACGGCCAGCGGCAGCAGCGTCGGTTCGGCAGGCAGGGTGACGCTTTCCGGCGTCTCGCCCTCGGCCAGCGTCAGCACCTGCCAGTGGTCGTCGACGATCTGCGTGTTCTTGATGATCCTAGGCATTGACGATTTCCTTTGCGTTGCTGCCCGTGCCGGCGACCTTGGCGGTTCGGCGACGGTCGCGGCCGGCGTAGGCGCGCGCCTTGAAGGGCTCGACACCGACTCGCTGCCAGGTGTCGATGAAGCGCTCGCTGGCGGTGCGCTGTTCGAGATAGACGGCGATCAGCGCGTCGATGACCTCCGGCACTTCCTGCGCATAGAACGAGGGGCCGATGACCTTGCCGATCGTCGCGCCGTTGCCCTGCTGGCCGCCGACGGTGATCTGATACCACTCCTCGTCATTCTTGTCGACGCCGAGGATGCCGATGTTGGCGACGTGATGGTGGCCGCAGGAGTTCATGCAACCGGAGATGTTAAGCGAGATGTCGCCGATGTCGTAGAGATAGTCGAGGTCGTCGAACCTGTCGTTCACCGCCTCGGCGATCGGCAGCGAGCGCGCATTGGCCAGGGAGCAGAGGTCGCCGCCAGGGCAGCAGATCATGTCGGTCAGCAGACCGATGTTGGCGGTTGCCAGGCGCTGGCTGCGCGCAATCTGCCAGACTTCATGCAGGTCGCCCAGCTTGACGTCGGCGAGGATCACGTTCTGTTCGTGGCTGACGCGCAGTTCGCCGAAGCTGAAGCGATCGGCAAGGTCGGCGACGGCGATCATCTGGACGTCGCTGATGTCGCCGGGAGCGACTCCCGGCGCCTTCAGCGACAGCGTCACGGCGGCGTAGCCCGGGGTCTTGTGGGCGTGCACGCAGCGCTTGACCCAGTTGGCGAAGGCCTTGTCGGTATGCAGACGGGCACTATGCACGGGGTCTTCGGCGGCCAGCGTCTCCCAGGCCGGCGGCTCGAAATGGCGGGCAATTCGGTCGAACTCGGCGTCGGTGACCGTCGTCTCGCCGTCGCGCAGATGCGCCCACTCGGCTTCCACCTGGCGCGCAAACTCGTCGATCCCGAGCGCCTGGACGAGAATCTTGATGCGTGCCTTGTACATGTTGTCGCGGCGACCGTAGCGGTTGTAAAGGCGCACGATGGCTTCCAGGTAGGAAAGGATGTGCCGGCGCGGCAGAAACTCGCGAACCACCTTGCCGAGGATCGGCGTGCGCCCGAGACCGCCGCCGACGAGGACCTTGAAGCCGATCTCGCCGCGCTCGTCGCTGACCACCTCGAGGCCAATGTCGTGCGCCCGGATCACGGCGCGGTCCTGCGCCGCAGCATTGACCGCGATCTTGAACTTGCGCGGCAGGAAGGCGAATTCCGGATGGAAAGTCGACCATTGGCGCAGCAGTTCGCAGTACGGGCGCGGGTCGACCAGTTCGTCGGGCGCGACGCCGGCAAAGTGATCGCTGGTGATGTTGCGGATACAGTTGCCCGAGGTCTGCACGGCGTGCATTTCGACGCTCGCCAGCTCGGCCAGGATTTCCGGCGTTTCCTCGAATTGCGGCCAGTTGAGCTGCATGTTCTGGCGGGTCGTGAAGTGCCCGACCGCGCGGTCGTAGCGGCGCGAGATTTCGGCCAGCTTGCGCAGCTGCGCCGACGAGAGCATGCCGTAGGGGATGGCGATACGCAGCATCGGGCCGTGCCGCTGGATGTACAGCCCGTTCTGCAGGCGCAGCGGACGCAGCTCGTCTTCCGAGAGCTCGCCGGCCAGATGACGTTCCATCTGGCCGCGATACTGGCTTACCCGCTCGTTGATCAGTTGTTGGTCAGTACTGTCGTAGCGATACATGGGTCGCTCCTTATATAAATGAAGCCATGCCTGCCACTGCGTGGGCCAGGCCGGGCACGGGCATCTACTGGGCGATCAGCTTGCCGCCGATCAGGAGCAGCATGCACGCCAGAATGGGGCGAAGAATACGGTCCGGGATTTTTGCCGAGGCGTGGCTGCCGAGCCAGATCCCGGGCAGCGAGCCGAGCAGCAGGCTGCCGAGCAACGACCAGTCGATGCTGCCGAGCAGCCAGTGACCGAGGCCGGCGACCAGGGTCAGCGGCACGGCGTGCGCGACATCGCTGCCAATGATGCGGATCGTCGGCAGCCGGGGGTAAAGGTAGAACAGCACGGCGACGCCGAGCGCGCCGGCACCGACCGATGACACGGTGACCAGGACGCCGAGCAGCGCACCGAAGGCGACGGTGATCGGCGCCCGAAGCTGTGTGTGCGCACCGTCGTCGGCGTGTGCCAGCGCGTGCGTCTGCAGCTGGTGGCGGAAGATGATCGCGCCGGCGGTGAGCAGCAGCGCGATCCCCAGCGAAACCGAAATGACGTGCGAAACCTCGGCGCTCTGCTTGGGCAGGAACGACAGCCCCCAGACGGTGAGCAGTGCGGCGGGAATGCTGCCGCTCGCCAGCAGGCGCGTGATGCGCCAGTCGACGTGGCCCTTCTTGGCATGCACGAAGGTGCCGCCGGCCTTGGTGATTGCCGCGTAAAGCAGGTCGGTGCCGACGGCCGTTGCCGGGTGAACGCCGAAGACGAGCACCAGCAGCGGCGTCATCAGAGAGCCGCCGCCGACGCCGGTGAGCCCGACGATGGCGCCGACGACAAAGCCCGACAGGGTGAACATCCAGTCCATCAGCAATGAGCCATAGCGAAAACGAGCGCGCATGGTAGCAGCAGGCGGTTTGATCGAAAAAGAATATTCAGTTAGATTGTTATAACCAATAGCAATTAAAGGCGGCAATGAAGCTCCAACAACTTCGCTATCTCGTCGAAGTGGCGCAGCGTGGCCTCAACGTTTCCGAGGCCGCGGCGGCGCTGTATACCTCGCAGCCGGGAATCTCCAAACAGATCAAGCTGCTCGAAGACGAACTCGGGGTGATCGTTTTCGAACGCAGTGGCAAGCGCCTTACGGCGGTCACCGAGCCGGGCAGGGCGGTGCTCGAAATCGCCGAGCGCATCCTGCGCGACGCCGAGAACATCCGTCGCGTCGGCGAGGAGTATGCCGGCGGTGACTCCGGCAGCCTGGTCATCGCCACGACGCACACGCAGGCGCGCTACGCGCTTCCCGGCGTGGTCAAGCAGTTCGTCGAGCGCCATCCCCGCGTACGGCTGTCGTTGCGCCAGGGGCATCCGACGCAGATCGCCGAATGGGCGCTGAAGGGCGAGGCCGACATCGCCATCGCCACCGAAGCCCTCGACCAGTACCCGCAGTTGCTGATGCTCCCCTGCTACCAATGGGTGCACTGCGTGATCGCCCCCGACGGGCATGCTATCCTTGGCGAGAAGTCCTTGTCGCTGACGGCGCTGGCACGCTGGCCGCTGATCACCTACGACTCCGCCTTCGCCGGTCGCTCGCGCATCAACAAGGCCTTCGAGCTGGCGCAGTTGACACCCAACGTCGTGCTCACCGCCATCGACGCCGACGTCATCAAGACCTACGTCAGCCTCGGCCTGGGCCTGGGCATCATCGCCAGCATGGCTTTCGATGCTGCCCGTGACGCCGGTCTGCAGGCGCTGCCCGCCGAACATCTCTTTGGTTCGAACACCACGCGCATCGGACTGCGCCGCGGCAACCACATCCGTCGCTACGAATACGAATTCATCGAACTGTTTGCGCCGCAGCTGACGCGAAAAGCGGTCGACATGGCGATTGCCGGTGCACGGCCGGACGCCGAGTATCAACTGTAAAGCGGCGAAGGGGGTTGGCGAGCAGTTTTCTTGGTTGTTACAGCAATGAAAACAGTGGCTTGCAGATAGGCCCTGTGGCTTGGCTACAATCTATGGCGTCGCTTTACGCTGCATTCGTCATTGCTACTCTGGTTGCGAGGTCAGCACTTGTCTTCCAGTTTCTGCTCTTCGACCGCGCCAGGCGCAGGCCCGTCGCCCGGACCTGGGGATCACGCCAGGCGGGCGCACGACGACGCGCTGTGGGGGGCCTTCGCTTCAGCGCAGACGTCGGGCGAATTCTGCCGCAGCTGGCTGGCACTGCAATGCCTGCAGGTTGCCGACGTGCGCGCTGCGCTGCTGCTGCTCGAGCAGGGCAGCAGCACCTTCGTCCCGGCCGCCGTCTGGCCGTCCGAGCAGACCGACGTTACCTATCTTGCGCCAGCCGCTCAGCAGTGCCTGAGCGAGCGGCGCGGTGTTCTGCTTGCCGACCAGGCGGGCGCGCTGCTCGTCGTCGCCTATCCGGTAGAGCTCGAGGGACAGGTGCATGGCGCGGTCGTGCTCGACGTCGGCGAACGCCCGGAAGCGGCGCTGCAGCAGGTGCTCAGGCAACTGCACTGGGGAATCGGCTGGGTCGAGACGCTTTTCCTGCGCCGCCAGAACGGCGACGACGCGCAGGCCTTGCAGCGCGCGCGCGTCGCTCTCGACGTGCTTGCCGTGGCGGCCGAGGAGGCCCGCCTCGAGTCCATGGCCATGGCCGTGGTGAACGACCTTGCCAGCCGTTTCGACTGCGACAGGGTTTCGCTCGGCGTCGACCGGGGAGGGCGGGCGCGCTTGCTGGCCATGTCGCACTCCGCGTTCTTCGAGAAGAAGAGCCAGTTTGTCAGCAGTCTCGAAAACGCCATGGACGAGGCGCTCGATCAGCGGCGCAGCGTCGTTTTCCCGCCCACGGCGGAAAGCTCCGGCGCGATCGCCATTGCTCACCGTGATTTCGCCGCGACGCGAGCGGTGTGCTCGGTGCTCGTCGTTAGCCGCGGCATCGGCGTTGGCGTACTGACTTTCGAGCGCCATCAGGGGACGCCTTTCAGCAGCGACGAAACGAGGACCTTCGAGGCTGTCAGCGCCTTGCTCGGGCCGCTGCTCGACAGCCGGCTTGACCTGCATCGCTGGTTCGCCGGTCGCCTTGCCGACCAGCTGCGCGGTTGGGGGCGGCATCTCAAGGATCCCCGCCGGCCTGGTTTTCGTGTCGCCATGGCTGTCGCCCTGCTCGTGTTGCTGAGCCTTTTCGTTCTTGACGGCGATTATCGCGTCAGCGCCAGGGCGGTCGTCGAGGGAGCGGTGCAGCGCGCGGCGGTGGCCCCCTTTGATGGTTTCCTGCGCGAGGCGCCGGTACGTGCCGGCTTTGTCGTCAAGCAGGGACAGCTGCTGGCGACGCTCGACGACCGCGATCTGCGCGTCGAGCGCCAACGCTGGCTATCCGAGCGCGAACAGCACAAGGCGCGCTACCGCGAGGCACTGGCCAAGCACGAACGCGCCAATGCCAATGTCGCGCTGGCGCAGATGTGGGAAGCCGACTCGCAACTGGCGCTGGTCGACGAGAAGCTGGCGCGTGCCAACATCGTCGCCCCCTTCGACGGCGTCGTCGTCTCCGGCGATCTCAGCCAGCTGCTCGGTTCGCCGGTCGAACAGGGCAAGCTCCTTTTCGAACTGGCGCCGCTGGACGCCTATCGGGTGATCCTGAAAGTCGAGGACCGCGATATCCGCGATGTGCGCGTCGGCCAGTCGGGTCGTCTGGTGCTCGCCGGGCTGGCCGGCGAAGCCCTGGTTTTCGAAGTGCGCAACGTGTCGATGGCCGAGGCCGAAGACGGCAGGAATACCTTTCGCGTCGAAGCGCAGCTCGAGCGCAGCGACCTCAAGCTGCGTCCCGGCATGGAAGGGGTGGGCAAGATCAGTGTCGGCGAACAGAGCTATGTGTGGATCTGGACGCATCGCCTGAGCGACTGGCTGCGCATGCAGGCCTGGATCTGGTTGCCGTAGGGCGTTGACAGCCATGGCCGCCCCTTTCCTCAGCGCCTCCTGGTATCGTGTCGCCGAGCTGCGCCCCGAACTGCGCGCACATGCGCGCATCCATCGTCAGCGCTTTCGTGGCGAGCCGTGGTACGTGCTGCACGATGGCGCTTCGGGCAAGCTGCATCGTTTCAGCCCTGCCGCGTACCGAGTCATCCAGCTGATGGACGGCCAGCGCACGATCGACGAGATGTGGACCGAGGTCGCCGCCGAAGCCGGCGAGGACGCCCCGACGCAGGACGAAGTGATCCGCCTGCTGGCGCAACTGCACGCTGGCGACCTGCTGCAGGCCGAACTGCCACCCGACGTTGACGAACTCGCCGAGCGTGGTCGCAAGCAGAAGCGCCAGAAACTGCTGCAGAGCTTCATCAACCCGATGTCGATCCGCATCCCGCTGTGGGATCCCGACGCCTTCCTGAATCGCAGCTGGCCGCTGCTGCGGCCGATTTTCGGCCGACTTGGAATGGTGCTGTGGTTGCTGGCGGTGCTGCCGGCGATCGTCGTCGCGGCGGTGAACTGGCATGAACTGACGGCCAACCTCAGCGACCAGGTACTCTCGGCGCACAACCTCTTCCTGCTCTGGCTGGTCTATCCGCTGATCAAGGCACTGCACGAACTCGGCCACGCCTATGCGGTCAAGTCCGGCGACGGCGAGGTGCACGAGATGGGCATCATGCTGCTCGTCCTGGCGCCGATTCCCTACGTCGATGCAACCGCCGCCGGTGCCTTTCGCAACAAGTGGCGGCGGGCGCTGGTCGGCGCCGCCGGGATGCTGGTCGAACTGTTCCTGGCGGCGATCGCCATGGCCGTGTGGGTGATGGTCGAGCCCGGGCTGGTGCGCTCGGTCGCCTTCAACGTGCTCTTCGTCGCCGGCGCGTCGACGCTGCTCTTCAACGGCAACCCCCTGCTGCGTTACGACGGCTATTACGTCCTCGCCGATCTGATCGAGATTGCCAATCTCAGCAATCGTTCGAATCAATACTGGCAATGGCTTGCCAAGCGCTACCTGTTCGGCGTCAAGAGCGTCGAGCGACCTCAGGCCACTACGGGCGAGCGCCGCTGGTTTCTCTTCTACGGGGCGGCGTCTTTCGTCTACCGGACGCTGGTAATGATCGCCATCATCCTGTTCATCGCCGGGGAGTTCTTTTTCGTCGGCGTCGTGCTGGCGATATGGGCCGCGACGACGATGTTCGTTCTGCCGATCGGCAAGGGCCTCAGCTATGTGATTTCCAGCCCCGAGCTGCAGCGCCAGCGGACGCGTGCGCGCATCGTCAGCTTCGCTTCGCTGGCGCTCGTTCTGGTCTTCGTGCTCGCGGTGCCGATGCCCCTGCGCACGCACGCCGAAGGCGTGGTCTGGGTTCCCGACAAGGCCGAAGTGCGGGCCGGTGCCGACGGCTTTGTCGAGCAGCTGCTGGTTCAGCCAGAGGAGCACGTCGAGGTCGGCGATCTGTTGCTGGTCACGGCCAGACCGACGCTTGCCGCCGAGGTCGAGCAGGCGCAGGCGCGGGTACGGCAGCTCGAGGTGCAGTACACCACGCAGATGTTCGACGAGCGCGTACAGGCGGCGACAACCCGCGAGGATCTGCGCCGGGAAAGGTTTGCCCTGGCGCGCGCCGAAGAAAAGCTGGATTCGCTGCTGGTCGTCGCCGCCGTATCCGGCGCGCTCAAGCTGGCCCGGCCCCAGGACCTGCCGCAGCGCTTCGTGAAGAAAGGCGAGCTGCTCGGCTATATCGTCGATGGTCCGCCGCGGCTGGCGCGGGTGGTCGTTGTCCAGGATGACATTGCCCTGGTTCGCGAAGCGCGCGCCGAGGTGCAGGTGAAGATCGCCGACCGACTCGAACACACCTATAGCGCGCGCCTGATACGCGAGGTGCCTGGTGCGCACGAGGAGTTGCCAAGCAAGGCGCTGTCGATCGCAGGGGGCGGCCAGCAGGGCACCGATCCGCGTGACCCGAAGGGCCTGAAGTCGCTGCACAGGCTGTTTCAATTCGACCTCGAACTGCCGCCGGAGGTCGGGCCGCTGCATATCGGCACGCGCGTCTACGTGCGTTTCCACCACCGCGCCGAGCCCCTCGCCGAGCAGTGGGCGAGGCGGCTGCGGCAGCTCTTCCTCTCGCGCTTCGATGTCTAGGGCCTTGCTCGAGTGCTGGCAGGTGCATGAGTTCGCTCCAGGACTGTACCCGGAGCGTCGCGACCCCAAGGACGATCGTCTCGACCGCTTCCTTGGGCGTCTGCTGGGGCGCTGGGCGCAGGCGGGCTCGCCGCTGCGCCTGCACAGGCTGCGCCGTTTTGCCGCGCGCGTACAGGCGCTGGAAGAGGCCTTGCTGGCCGCCGACGACGAGCGACTGCGCAGCCGGGCGCTGGCCGTACGCGCGGCCCTGGCCGTCCAGGGGCCAGCCGAGGCGCTGGTTGCCGAGTGTTTCGCGCTGGTACGCGAGGTATGTTCGCGCCAGCTCGGCCCGCGCCATTACCCGGTGCAGCTGATGGGCGGCTACGCCATGCTGCGCGGCGCGCTGGCCGAAATGCAGACCGGTGAGGGCAAGACGCTGACCGCCGTTCTACCGGCGGTGACGGTGGCCCTTGCCGGTGCGCCGGTGCATGTGATTACGGTCAACCCCTACCTGGCGGCTCGCGATGCACAGTATCTCGCGCCGGTCTATGAGTTTTTCGGCCTCCGCGTCGGTCTGATCGTCCCCGACCAGGAGCCTGCGCAGCGCGTCGCGGCCTACGCCGCCGACGTCACCTACTGCGTGAACAAGGATCTGGTCTTCGACTATCTTCGCGATCGGGTTGCCCGCAAGCGTGTCCGCGGCGGTCAGCGTGCGCTGCTCGACGGCTGGCTGGCGGGGCGGCGAAGTCCGGCCCAGGGGAGCGCCGGCGTCCTGCTGCGCGGCTTGTACTTCGCGATCGTCGACGAGGCCGACAGCGTCCTGATCGACGAGGCGCGAACGCCGCTGATCATCTCCAGCGACGTCGACGACCCGAACGGGCGCGCCCTCTACGAGCAGGCGCTGGCGCTGGCCGCGAGCCTGAACAGCAAGGGCCATTACCTGCTCCGGGCGCAGGAACGCAGCATCGAACTGACCGACGCCGGCCGGGCGGCGGTGGGCGATTTTGCCTGCGGGCTGCCTGGACTGTGGCGCGTCCCGCGGGCGCGCGAGGAACTCGTCGAACAGGGGCTGTCGGCGCTGTATCTCTTTCAGCTCGACCGGCATTACATCATCGCCGACGACAAGGTGCAGATCGTCGACGAGTACACCGGTCGGGTGATGGCCGACCGTTCGTGGGAGCGCGGCCTGCACCAGATGATCGAGGTCAAGGAAGCGCTGGCGACCAGCAAGCGACGCGACACCATTTCGCGGATCACCTATCAGCGTTTCTTCCGTCGCTACCTGTGCCTGGCCGGGATGAGCGGCACGGCGACCGAGGTGGCGCCGGAAATGCGTTCGGTGTACGCGATGAACGTTCTGCGCATCCCGCCGAATCGACCGCTTGCGCGCCGCGACCTCGGGCAGCGGGTATTTCTCGACGGCGACAGGCGCTGGGCCGCGGTGGTGCAGCGTGCGACCGAAATGCGCCGTGCGGGACGGGCAGTGCTGATCGGAACGCGTTCGGTGGCGGCTTCCGAGCTGGCCAGCGTGCACCTGCGCGCTGCCGGACTGGCGCATGCGGTGCTCAACGCGCGCCAGGACCAGCGCGAGGCGCAGATCATCGCCGACGCCGGTCAGCCGGGGCGGATCACCGTGGCCACCAACATGGCCGGGCGCGGCACCGATATTCTGCTCAGCCCGGAGGTTCGCCAGGCGGGCGGTCTGCACGTCATTCTTTCCGAATACCACGATTCGGCGCGCGTCGATCGGCAGCTCTTCGGCCGTGCCGGTCGGCAGGGCGATCCCGGATCGTACGAAGCGATCGTCGCGCTCGACGACGAATTGTTTCTCGCCCACGCTGCAGCGCTGCTCGGCTGGCTGCGCGGGCGCGTCTCAGAGGCCGGGCTGCTACCGGCGCCGCTGGCGCGCGTGCTGCGTCAGTCCGCGCAGGCAGCGGCAGAGCGACAGAATTCGCGGGTGCGCCGGCAGACCGTCGAGATGGACAAGCGAGTGGAACGGTCTCTGGCGTTTGCCGGAAGAGGAGAGTAGGAAAATGCCGAATCGGACAAGTCGAATGAGGGTGAGCGGATTCGGGAGCGCAGTGTTGCTGGCGTTGTTGTCGGCGGGCAGGGGGCTGGCCGCCGAGTTCGACTGCATCATCGAACCGAGCAAGACCGTCGACGTGCGCGCAGCGAGCGAAGGTCTGATCGAGAAAATCTGGGTGGATCGTGGTGATCTGGTCAAGAAAGGCCAGGTCCTCGTAAGCCTCGATTCGGGCGTCGAACACGCGGCGACCGAAGCCGCGCGCTATCGTTCGACGATGCAGGGAAAAATCCGCACCGGCGAAAGCCGCGTCGAGTTCGCGACGACGAAATACAAGCGGCGCGAGAAGTTGGCGGGCCAGTCGTTCATCTCGCTGCACGATCGCGACGAAGCCCTGACCGAGAAGCGGCTCGCCGAAACAGAGCTGCTCGAGGCCCGCGACGACCGTCGCCTGGCGGAGCTCGAGTATCGCCGCCTGTCCGAGCAGCTGCGCCTGCGCACGATCGAGAGCCCGGTGGACGGCGTGGTCGTCGATCGCCTGCTCAGCGCCGGAGAGCTGGCCGACAATCGCGACCTGCGCAAGCCGATTCTCAGACTGGCCGACATCGGCACCCTGTACGTCGAGGTGCTGATGTCGCTCGACGCTTTCGGCAAGCTCAAGGCCGGCGAGAAGGTCGAGGTATTTCCGGAGGCGCCGATCGGCGGGCGGTACACGGCGACGGTGCGGGTGATCGACCGGGTTCTCGACGCCGCCAGCGGGACTTTCGGCGTACGCCTCGAACTGGCCAATGCGGATTTGAAGCTGCCGGCGGGAATCAAGTGCCGGGCGAGTTTTCCGGCGATCAGCGGTGGCGCGGGCGGGCCATCGTCGAGCTTTTCGCGCCAGGAGGGCAAGAGCGCGGCGCCAACCCCGTCCCGGAACCCGATGCAGTAGGCGCCGGCCATGGCGGGGAAAGGCCTTCCCGGCTATAGTGGCTGCTGACCCGCAGGCTGTGCAAGGTTGTTCGCCGGTCGCGGCGGCGAACCGTCGACGCGAAGCGGCGGCTGGCACAGTGCTCACCATTCGACCCGGCTACTCTGTGGAGGATTGTCGATGAACAGGCCAACCGCGTCAGCAGCAAAGCCCCAGGCGGCAGCGCCTGGCAAACGGACAGGGAAGAAAGCCGCGGCCCCGGCGAAGCCGATCGCGGCCGCGGCTAGCGATCCCGGTCTGGTCGACCAGGTGCGTGCCATGGCTGGCAGGCTGCTCGACGTCAGTTCGGCGGCCGGTGTCGCCGGGCGAACGCTGGAAATGGCGAGCAAGGTCTCGCGAGCACTCCTCGACGGGCAGGCCATCGAGGCCGCGTCGGAAGTGTTGCGGGTGGTGCTGCCGAGCGCCGCCGAGTCCGCCGCCTGGGCCAAGACCGGGGCCGTCGTGCGCAGGATGCGCGAGCGCGCGGGGCTGACGATTGCCGAACTCGGCGTGGCCATCGACCTCAAGGACCCGTCGCTGGTCGAAGCGCTGGAGAACGGGCGCCTGGCGGTGTCGTTCGAACTCATCCTGCGCCTGGCGGCGGTCCTTGGTCGCCAGGATCCGATCGGTTTCGTCATGGGCCTGACGCGTACGGCCAACCCGGAGCTGTGGAAGAGCCTTGAAGAACTCGGCGTCGGCAAGCTGGTATTGCAGTCCGTGCGCGAACATCAGTTCGTCAATGTCTATCGCAGCAACGACGACGCGCGCACCCTTAGCGATGAGGAATTCGCCGAGATTCTCGGCTTCACGCAGGCCGCGTTCGAAATGGCGATGGCCCAGCGCGCGCGCTACAGGGCGAGCCGTCGCGGCCCTGCGGCGGACGTCGCTCAGTGACGCGCCTGGCGGAGAGGGAGTCAGGTGATGACGTGAACGATGGCTGTCGGGAGCATTGCCAGGGCGGCGCTGCAGGGGCGGGAAAACGGTGCTTGCGCCGGCCGGCAGCGGTCGTCTGCTTGCCAGGCGGCGCCATTTCTGATATTTAGTCGTCTCTTTTGCAATAGGGTCTTCGAACATGGCTGATGAGTTGACGTACAAGCATTTCACCCCTTACGTGCCGCAAGCGGGCGAGGAGTACATGAACAGCAATCAGCTGGCTCATTTTCGCGGCATCCTCGAGGCGCTGAAGCAACAGCTCATCGAAGACATCGAGCGTACGGTGCATACGATGAAGGATGAGGCGACCGTTTTTGCTGACCCCAATGATCGCGCGAGCCAGGAAACAGACATCGCCATCGAACTGCGCAACCGCGACCGCGAGCGCAAGCTGATCAAGAAGATCGAAGAAACCGTGGAGCTGCTCAACAGTGGCGACTATGGCTATTGCGCTGCTTGCGGAGTCGAGATTGGCATCAAGCGTCTTGAAGCGCGTCCGACGGCGACGATGTGCATCGACTGCAAGACCCTCGAAGAAGTGCGCGAGAAGCAGATGGCCAAGTAGCTGGCGGGCGCGTGTAGCCGCAGGCGGTCACCGCGAGGCAACGACACCGCCGTCTGGCGAGCGGCAGCATGCTTGCCCCGCCGAGGCCAAAAAAAGGACGCCGTGGCGTCCTTTTTGCTGTCGACAGCGGCTCGCTGGCCGCCGTCAGGCGATGCCGATCAAGCCGCTGGCGGCACGCCGCCCTCCTCGACGGTGAGCGCCTTCATCGACAGGCGGACGCGTCCCTTCTCGTCGGCTTCGAGGACCTTGACGCGGACCTTCTGGCCATCCTTCAGATAGTCGGCAACGGCATTGACGCGTTCGTTGGCGATCTGCGAAATATGCAGCAGGCCGTCGCGACCGGGCAGGATGCTGACGATGGCGCCAAAGTCGAGCAGCTTGAGAACCGTGCCGTCATAGACCTTGCCGACTTCGACGTCAGCGGTGATCGACTCGATGCGTGCCTTGGCGGCGTCGGCAGCGTCGCCGCTTACCGAGGCGATGGTGATCGTGCCGTCGTCCTTGATGTCGATGGTCGTCCCGGTTTCCTCGGTGATGGCACGAATGACCGCGCCGCCCTTGCCGATCACGTCGCGGATTTTCTCCGGATTGATCTTCATCGTGTACAGGCGCGGCGCGTAGGTCGACACTTCTTCGCGGTGCGCCGACATCGAATCCTGCATCTGCTTGAGAATGTGCAGGCGGGCTTCGCTGGCCTGGGCCAGCGCAATCTTCATGATCTCCTGGGTGATGCCCTGGATCTTGATGTCCATCTGCAGCGCGGTGACGCCGCTATCGGTACCGGCAACCTTGAAGTCCATGTCGCCGAGGTGATCCTCGTCGCCGAGGATGTCGGTCAGGACGGCGACCCGATTCCCTTCCTTGATCAGGCCCATGGCAATGCCGGCGACGTGGGCCTTGAGCGGTACGCCGGCGTCCATCAGCGCCAGCGAGGCGCCGCAGACCGACGCCATCGAGCTCGATCCGTTCGACTCGGTGATCTCCGAGACGACACGGATGGTGTAGGAGAAGTCTTCCGGCGACGGCAGCACGGCGAGTATTGCCCGCTTGGCCAGGCGGCCGTGGCCGATCTCACGCCGCTTTGGCGTTCCGACGCGCCCGCATTCGCCAGTGGCGTAGGGCGGGAAGTTGTAGTGCATCATGAAGCGCTCGCGATACTCGCCGGCCAGTGCGTCGATGATCTGTTCGTCACGACCGGTACCGAGCGTGGCGACGACGATGGCCTGCGTTTCGCCACGTGTGAACAAGGACGAGCCGTGCGCGCGCGGCAGCACGCCGGAGCGGATGGCGATCGGCCGGACGGTGCGCGTGTCGCGACCGTCGATGCGCGGCTCGCCGGCCAGGATGCGGCCACGCACGATGCGTGCCTCGGCGTCGGAAACCATCCGGCGGACGGCGCTGGCGTCGGGGGCGTTGTCGTCGGCGGTCATGGCCTCGACGGCGTAGGCCGTGATCTCCTTGAGACGCTGGCTGCGCAGGCCCTTGCTGGTGATCCCGTAGGCTTCCTTCAGCTCGCCTTCGACGAGTTGGTCGAGCTTGGCGTGGACGGCCTCGTTTCTGGCGGCAGCCGACCATTCCCATTCCGGCTTGCCGGCTTCATCGACCAGTTCGTTGATCGCGGTGATCACTGCCTGCATCTGGTGGTGGCCGAACATCACGGCACCGAGCATCACCTCTTCGGACAGTTCCTTGGCCTCCGATTCGACCATCAGCACGGCTGCCTGCGTTCCGGCGACGACCAGGTTCAGCTGGCTTGCGTCGAGCTGGCTGGTGCTCGGGTTGAGCACGTATTCGCCGTTGAGGTAGCCGACCCGGGCGGCACCGATCGGGCCGTCGAAGGGAATGCCGGAGATCGCCAGCGCGGCCGAGGCACCGATCATCGCCGGGATGTCGGGGTCGATTTCCGGGTTCAACGACATCACCATGGCGACGATCTGGACTTCGTGATAGAAGCCCTCGGGGAAGAGCGGGCGCAGCGGCCGGTCGATCAGGCGCGAGGTCAGCGTTTCCTTCTCGGAGGGACGACCCTCGCGCTTGAAAAAGCCGCCGGGGATCTTGCCGGCGGCGTAGGTTTTTTCGATGTAATCAACGGTCAGCGGGAAGAAATCCTGGCCGGGTTTGGCCGTCTTGTTGCCGACTGCGCTGACCAGGACGACGGTGTCGTCAACCGAGACGATGACCGCACCACCGGCCTGGCGCGCGATTTCGCCGGTTTCCAGGGTGACCTGATGGGCGCCATAGGCGAAGCTTTTCTTGACGATATTAAACATTGTTGCCTCTCTCAATAGTCTGGTACGTGCCTGCCCACGACTCCGGCAGGAAATTCAACAGCTCAACCATTCAAACGACGTACCAATATGCCAGCCGCGGCAGCAGAAACAGCGGCGCAGCCCGCGTGGGGCTGGCCGCTGGCGGCTCTGGGAATGGCCTGCACCTCCGACCGCAGGGCGGATCGGCGAGCGGGCCTATTTGCGCAGGCCGAGACGCTGAATCAGGGTGCGGTACGAATCGACGTTGGTTTGCTTCAGGTAATCGAGCAACTTGCGGCGGCGGCTGACCATGCGCAGCAGACCGCGGCGCGAGTGGTTGTCCTTCTTGTGCTCTCTGAAGTGACCGGTAAGGTCGTTGATGCGCGCGGTAAGCAGCGCTACCTGGACTTCGGAAGAACCGGAGTCGCCGGCAGTACGCTGGTACTCGGCCATGATTTGAGCTTTCTGCTCAACATTGATCGCCATGTCAAACTCTCTTTCGTAAGAACGACGCAGCCCCAGTTTGATAGAGCCGACGCCAGATGGATGAAGGGTGGGATTCGCTCGGCGAAGCGAACCCGGGATTCTATCTTGCGGGCGGTCGGGCGGCAAGGAGTGTGTTCCCCGCCGTTCGCCGCGGGTGGTCGGCGCGAGGCCTGCAGGGCAAGAAAAAAGCCGCTCCTGGGAGCGGCTTTTCCGGCGACGCAGAGCTGTCGTCGTCGATCAGGCGTTGCGACGGCGTGCTGCGCCGAGGCCGAGCAGGCCCAGGCCAACCAGCGCCATCGAGGCAGGCTCAGGTGTCTGGTTGCGAGCCTCATACTCATAGTTGATGCTCGCGCCGCAGGCAGCTTGCGTAGTCTGCTGGGAGGCCACTTGACCGCCGCCGCCGTCCAGCGCCAGGCCGCTGATCGATTGACAGCTGATGCTAAACGTGCCACCGCCGTTTTGCGAGAAGCTCGCCAGGATGGGGGTCAGCTGTGCGCTCATGGTCGCACTGTCGGAAGCGAGGAGCGGACCGAAGCTACGGGTTTCACCCGATGCCAGAGTGTTGATACCGGTCGGGTTCAAAAGGGTGATCAGCGGATTGGCGCCGGCAAAAATGCCGTTCAGCGGGACTATCGAGCTGCCAAACAATAGGCGGACCCTGCCGGTGGCCTCGACCAATTGCGCTTGTTGGGCGTTGTTGGTCAAGACGATGGTCATTGCATCCTGGCCAGTGAGCGTCAGCGTTGCGCCGAGCAGGTTGCCGAGGGCGCTGTCGAACAGGTTCAGGTTGCCACTTTGGGAAATTTCCGTGTTCGCAAGGGCGTTGTTGAAGCTGCCACCGCTGAGGAAAGCCGCGTGTGCCGCACCGCTACCCAGGGCGGCGAGAACTGCGCCGGCCAAAAGTTGTTTTTTCATTATCGTATCCTTCCAGTGAGTAGGTATGGGTGTCTCGTATACCGTGACTACTGCGCTCGGCAGCCACTTGCCCTTACAAAGCACGTACCATGCCAGTAAAAAAACATCCATATCTAGCAATGGCTTGCGCAAATTACTCGGTGCTGTTTGCCGTTTTGTGTAAAAAATTTCGACAGTGGTGGCGGCCCACTTCGCTCAGTTCTGCCGCGTCGTTGATGTTGCGGAAAGCGTCGACCTGATCGTCAAAAGGCACCTCGACACGTTCGAGCGTCCCGTGCCACAAGTCGATCTTGCGCCCGCCCGTGGCCAGGAAGTCGGTCAGTTGCGGCAGGAGTTCGCGCCGGAAGAGCGAGAACACCGGCTGTGCCCGCCCGCCGCTGCGTACCGTGGCCAGGTCGGCGCCGCTGCTCAGCATCGCCGTACGCAGGCGGGCGACGAGATCGGCCGGCAGGAACGGCGAGTCGCAGGGTACGGTGAGCAGCAGCGGGTGGGCCGAGCGACTCAGCGCCGCGTGCACGCCGGCGAGCGGGCCGGCAAAGCCGGCAATCTCGTCGGCGATGACCGGGTAGCCGAAGCTCGCGTAGTGGGAGGCGTTGCGATTGGCATTGATCAGCAGCTCGTCGACCTGTGGCGCGAGGCGCTCGATCACCCACCGGACGAGCGGCTTGTCGGCAAGCAATTGCAGCCCCTTGTCGACGTTTCCCATGCGCCGGCCGAGGCCGCCGGCCAGGATCACGCCGCTGATCGGCGCGTCGTTCATTGGCTGCCTGAACCGATGCGCCGCGACGTTGCCCGCAAAGGCTTGCCGGACGTCATGCGAAACCGGGTAGCCAGGTGCTTTGGGGCGTCGGGATCACGGTTTCCAGCGTGCCTTGAAATACGGCTTCGATCACCGGTGGCTCGCGCCAGCGCTCATTGAGGAAAGTTAATCCAACTTCTTCGACCAGCGCGCCTTTCCAGTAATGATTGGCGATTTCGTCGAGTGTCGCCAGGCTCAGGCTGTGCGGCAGGCGCAGGTAGTCCAGCCAACTGGCATCATGAAACGAACAGCGGTAGGTCCCCTTGCTACGCGCCGGCGTGAGGGCTTTGCCGAAAACGCGGGCTGGATGCTTGCTGCGGAAGGTCTCCGCGTCGACACGGGTGGCAAAGAGGACGACGGCGTGCAGGCGGCTGGGGAAGTGCTGGTACAGGCGTTGACGGAAGTACTCGAGGTGGTACTCGGCAAAGTAGTTCTGAACCGTCGCCATGCGGTCTGCCGCGAGTGCCTCGGCGAAGGGGTTGCCGACGAGGATGTCCCAGCCTGGCAGTTCGCCATCGCTGTCCAGCCAGGCGTACAACTCGAGTGTGGTGCTGTCCCTGAGCAGGTGATCCATCATTGCTCTGGCGAGTGGTGAACGGCGCCGGGCGGGTCAGGTGCTACGGCCGAACTTCTCGACCAGTTGGCCGAGTTTGGCCGCGTGCTGGCGCTCCTGGGCTTCGGCCTGGCGCTGCATCTTGCGCTGTTCGGCTTGTTTTCTCAGGCGCTCCTTGACCAGTTCGGATGCATGCAGGCGTTGCTCCGGCGTTATTTCGCCGGCGGGCTGGCCGTCGAGGTCAACCCGGCCAGGCGCTTTTTCGCTTGCTTTCAGGTAGCGCAGCGAGTGTGTGTGGATCCCCAGAGCGATACGCAAGGACTTGCGCTCAAGACCCGGCAGTCGCGCCATGAGTTGCTTGTCGATGCCGATGGCCAGTGGCTGGCAGTCGCGGAAGACGGGAAATCTTTCCTGCAGGTCCTTCAGCAATTGGCGAGCGTTCTGGGCCGGAAGCGGTTTGTCCGGCGGGCTCGCCTGCGGCTTGAGGGCTTCCGGGCTGGTTTCCTGGCTAGCGGAGGGTGTAGTCATGAATGGTGGGCTTGATAGTGTGTTTGGCGCAAAAGGCAGGAAGGAAAAAGCGCAGGGAATCCGCGCCGCGCAGCGGCGTAGACTGCCCGGGCCCGGGTCAGAAGTGGATTCCGCGCATCACTTGCGAGAAGGCGATCTGGTCCGCAGTTTGCGGTGCCGTGTCACCCGGTTGGTGGGTGGCGGCGCTGGAATCGGTAAACATGCGGAAGCTGGTGTTCATCATGATCTGCGCCGCCTTTGGCGTCAGCGAGTGCAGCAAGGCACCGAAGATACCCAGTCGCGTGGCGATACGCACCGGTTTGTGGATGATCGCTTCGACAACCAGGTCGGCGGCTTCTTCGGGCGATAGCGTCGGCACCTGCTCGTAGATCTTCGTCGGTGCAATCATTGGCGTGCGCACCAGCGGCATATTGATGGTCGTGAATTCGATGCCGCGGTCGGTAAACTCGGAGGCGGCGCAGCGCGCCCAGGCGTCCATTGCCGCCTTCGACGCGACGTAAGCCGAGAAGCGCGGGGCGTTGGTGAGGACGCCGATCGACGAGATGTTGATGACCTGTCCCTTGCGCTTGGCAAGCATTCCTGGCAGCAGACCCATGGTCAGCCGCAGGGCGCCAAAGTAGTTCACTTCCATCGTTCGCTCGAAATCGTGGAAGCGATCAAAGGAGTTTTCGATGCCGCGGCGAATCGAGCGCCCGGCGTTGTTGACCAGGATGTCGACGCCTCCATGTTCCTCGTTGAGGGATTTTACCAGGGCGTCACACTGCTCCTTGTCGGCGATGTCGACGGCGTGCGTGATCAGTTGCAGACCGGCGGCCTCGAACTCGCGGCGGGTTTCGTCGAGCGCCTGTTGATCGCGGGCGATGGTGATGGCGATGGCCCCGGCCTCGGCCATCTTGCGGATGGTCGCCCGGCCGATCCCGGACGAACCGCCGGTGACCAGCACCACTTTGCCCTCGATCTGGCCGCGCAAGGTGCGATCGATGAACAGGTCCGGATCGAGGTGGCGTTCCCAGTAGTCCCACAGGCGCCACGCGTAGCTGTCGAGCGGCGGCACGCCAATGCCGCTGCCCTTGAGCGCGCGTTGCGTTTCGCGGCAGTCGAAGCGGGTCGGGTAGTTGATGAAGTCGAGGATATCGTCGGGCAGCCCAAGGTCTTTCATGACGGCGTTGCGGATGCGTCGCACCGGGGTAAGGGCGAACATCGCCTTGCGCACCGAGCGCGGGATGAAGCCGAGCAGCGCGGCGTTGATGCGCATCGCCATTTCCGGCGCGTGCGCCGCGCGCGCGAAAGTGTTGAGCAGGTCGCCAACGCGCATCGGTGTTGGATCGGTGAGGTGGAAGCAGCGACCGTCTTCGTTCTTGAGGTGCGCGATGTGGTCCATCGCGGCGACCACGAAGTCGACGGGTACGACGTTGATGCGCCCACCCTCGATGCCGATGGTCGGCATCCATGCCGGAAAGGCCTTACGGATCTTCTGGATCAGCTTGAAGAAGTAGTAGGGGCCGTCAATCTTGTCCATTTCGCCGGTGCGCGAGTCACCGACGACGATGGCCGGACGGAATACGCGCCACGGGATCGAGCATTCCTTGCGCACAATGCCTTCGGAATCGTGTTTGGTGCGAAAGTAGGGGTTTTCCAGGTTTTCCGCTTCGTCGAACATGTCTTCGCGAAACAGCCCTTCGAAAAGTCCGGCTGCGGCGATCGAACTGACCAGATGAAAGTGCCTGGCGGCAATCTCCTCGGCCAGTTGCACGGTGTTGCGCGTACCGTCGACGTTAGCCCGCTGTTGCTCCTCGGCGCTGGCCTTGAGGTCATAGACGGCCGCCAGATGAAAGAAGTGATCGATCTTGCCTTTAAGCTTGCGAATATCGGTTTTCGAGATTCCGAGCTTTCCCTGTGTCAGGTCGCCGACGATGGCGATAACCCGCTTGTCATCACTGTTCCAGTATTCGCGCAATTCCCCGAGGCGCTCTGCTTCGACGCTGCGTACCAGAAAATAGACGACGGCGTCCGGGCGAGCCAAGAGCCTTGCCACCAGCCGCTTGCCGATGAAACCAGTGGCGCCCGTAACGAAGTAATTCATTGCTGTCTCCCGAGATTCATGGCCTTTTTGCGCGGTGGGTATTTGCTAGACTGTCGATGCCTAGGCGCCGCACTCTAGGCCTTTAGTGTGCGTCCTCTAGATATTGTCACTAGACTGGCTTTCCAGGGCAAGCGAAAAAGCTTGTCACCTTTTGATTGGTACGTTCAAGGAGATGAAGATGGGCAAGAAACTCAAAGAACTGGCGGGTGAGGTCAAAGAAAACCAACTGGCATCGACGGTCAAGGATTCTGCCCAGCAGATCTGGCTAGCGGGTCTGGGTGCTTTTGCCAAGGCACAGGAAGAGGGCGGCAAAGTGTTCGACGCGCTGGTCAAGGAAGGCGAGAGCATTCAGGCGAAAACGCGCAAGGCCACCGACGAGAAGATCGCCGAAGTGGCGGGCAAGGCAACCGGTACCTGGGATCGTCTCGAGCAGGTTTTCGAGGATCGCGTGGCGCGGGCGCTGGGAAGCCTTGGCGTACCGAGCAAGCAGGATATTGATCGCTTGTCCAGACGCGTCGTCGATCTGAGCGCCGCCGTGCAGGCGCTGACTGAAGGGAAGCCTGTCGCCAAAGTGGCCGCGCCAAGAGCCACCGTCAAGTCGGCGACGCAGGCGGCGGCAAGCGTCGCGCAGGCCGCGACAGCGGCCAAACCGGCTGTCCGCAAACCCCCGGTGCGCAAACCCGCAGCGGTAAAGCCGGCGGCTCCGGTCACTCCCGCCGACGTCCTGAATACCCTTCCCAAGAGTGGTGAGTAGTCACGTCGCCCGCTTGCACCGCCTGCGCTGACTCCGGAAGTGGCGGGCAGCGTTTTCTGGCGCGCAGCGGGCTCGCCCCCCGGGTGAGCCCGCTGCGCGACCGCCGGTGACCCGCGCTCAGTCGGCAGTGGTGCGCCGCTGCTGATCTTGCGATGCGGTGTGCGCTGAAAAATACATGCAGGGCGGAGATCTAGGCGGTGTTTCGTCGGCCGCCATACGCTGCTTCCTTCGACGATAGGGGCTACTCGATGACTGCTACAGGCAGACGTTCCAAGATCGCTCTGGCGCTCGCTGGCGGCGGTCCGGTCGGCGGAATCTATGAAGTCGGTGCGATGGCGGCGCTGGCCGAGGCACTGGAAGGCGTCGACTTTACGACGTTCGACATCTACGTAGGTGTCAGCTCCGGGGCGCTGCTTTCGGCCTCGGTCGCCAACGGGCTTGGCCCCGCGGCGCTGGCCAGGATGCTCGTGGAAGACGATAGCACCGAAGTGTTCGACCCCGGCGTGCTGTTGCGGCCCGCTTTTGGTGAATACCTTCGGCGCGCCCTGTCGGTGCCGGTGCTCTTCTGGTCATCGCTGCGCCAGTACCTCGCCGACCCCTGGCATGTTCGTCTGCTCGAGGCTTTCCAGGGCCTCAGCCATGCCATTCCGACCGGCGTTTTCAACAACGCCGGAATCGATGAGTTGCTCGGCAAGCTGTTTTCGAGCGGCGGGCGAAGCAACGATTTTCGCAAGCTCAAGCACCGGCTGTTTCTGGTCGCCACCGACCTCGACAGCGGGGAATCGGTGGCTTTCGGCTCCGCAGGTCACGACGACGTGCCGATTTCCGTCGCCGTGCAGGCCAGCGCCGCCTTGCCCGGTCTGTTTCCGCCGGTGAGGATCGGCGAGCGCTATTTCGTCGATGGTGCCTTGATCAAGACCCTGCACGCCTCGGTCGCGCTGCATGCGGGGGCCGAGTTGGTGATTTGCATCAACCCTCTGGTGCCCTTTGATTCCCGCCTGGCGGCCAGGCGGCCGCCTCACGAGCGGCCGACACCGGCACCCGCACATCTGGTCGAAGGCGGATTGCCGGTCGTCCTGTCGCAGACCTTCCGCGCCATCATCCATTCGCGCATGCGCACCGGCATGGATCGCTACCGGCTCGAGTTCAAGGATGCCGACGTGGTGCTCTTCGAACCCAGCCGTGACGATGCCGACATGTTCTTCACCAACGTCTTCAGCTATCGTGGTCGTAGTCGCCTGTGCGAGCATGCCTATCAGCGGACCCGCAAGGACCTCTATCAGCGGCGCCACGAACTACGGCCGATCTTCGAACGGCATGGCATTCACCTGAATCTCGGGGTGCTCAAGGATCACACGCGATCCTTGCTGTCACGCAGGCGCCGCCCCGATCTGGCGACCAGCGTCAGCGCGCTGGATTCGTCCTTGGCCGATCTCGAGCTCTGGTTGCAGGGGCAAGAAGGCTGATCGTTTCGATCTTGGCGTAGGCCTTCAGGCAGGCGGCGTTCCCTGCGCTTTGCGGCGGTGCTATGCTGACCGCTGTCGACAATCACCATGGCGATAGGGTGCTGATGGAAAAGAAGCCCAAGCGGCGGACCCGCGAGCGAATCATCGAGACCAGCCTGCGGCTGTTCAACGACTTTGGCGAGCCGAACGTGACGACGACCGTCATTTCCGACGAGATGAACATCAGTCCTGGCAACCTGTATTACCACTTCCACAACAAAGACGAGATCATCGAGGCGATTTTCGTCGCTTTCGAGCGCGAGATCGAGGAAACGCTCGCTGCGCCGACGCGCCGCCTGGCCGACGTGGAAGACATCTGGCTGTTCCTGCATTTGCTGTTCGAACAGATTTGGAAGTATCGCTTCTTCTATCGTGACCTCAACGATCTGCTCACCCGCAATCGGCTTCTCGAGATCCATTTCAAGCAGATCATGGCGCACAAGGTGCACACCGCGACGATTCTCTGCGAGGGCCTGGTGTCGACCGGTGCCATGCGCGCGACAACGCTGGAACTGCGTGCGCTGGCGACTAACATGGCGGTGATCGCCAGTTACTGGCTGTCTTTCGAGTACGCCTGCGATCCGCGCGGCAAGGTCGAAAGCGATCGCATTGGACGAGGTGTGTATCAGGTGATGGCGATGATTTCGCCATTTCTGCTAGAAGAGTCGAAAGGACTGCTGGACAAGTTGTCGCGAGAGTATCTCTGACCATAAGCGTTGGCTCGCGGTGGCGATTCACGAACCTGGAGGAAGATCATGGCCTGGCGCAAGTTTCCCTATCCCGAAAAAGCCTATAGCTATCCCGGTGCTGCGCTGCAGAAGAACTGGGCACGCCTGCATCGCGGCGACTGCGAGCCGTTTCCGGACGATGCGAAAGTAGCGGACGCCTGGCGCAGTTATCACGCCGGAGACTTTGCTCAGGCCGTCGAATCGGGTCTGGCCTGTGGTCTGGCCGGCTATAACGCGGCCAACAAGGCGGCCGCCATCTACGCGAATTACCTCGAGACTGATGACGAGCGTAAGTGCGCCCTGCTCCTGGAGGTCGCCCGACGCTGCGAGGAGCAGCAGAAGGAAGCGCCGACCGATGCCAATGGCTGGTACCTCCATGCCTACGCCCTCGGCCGCTACAGCCAGAGCATCTCGGTGGTCAAGGCGCTGGCGCAGGGCCTCGGTGGCAAGATCAAACACAGCCTGACGCAGGCGCTCGAACTCGAGCCGAGGCACGCCGATGCGCAGGTTGCTCTCGGCGCCTATCACGCCGAGGTCCTCGACAAGGTCGGGGCGATGGTCGGCGGGCTCACTTACGGCGCCAAGAAGAGTACCGGTAACGCTCTCCTCGAAGCGGCTCTCAAGCTCAATCCCGATTCGGCGATCACGCGCATTGAATATGCGAATGCTCTGGTGATGATGTTTGGCAAGGCGAAAATGAAGGACGCCGAGCGCCTCTATCAGGAAGCCGCGGATTTGGTGCCGATGGACGCGATGGAGCGTCTCGACGTCGAAGCTGCGCGCGCCGAACTGGCCGACTGAGGGCTCGCCGCCGCGCGCGGGCCGCGCGCGCTGCGGGCCAGGTCTTCGGCAACGGCGTTCGGGTCGGCGAGCCGGTCGACGGGTTGCAACAGGACCAGCCAGAGCAGCTTTTCGAATTCGTCGGCAAAGCGATCGACGATGTTCTGCGGATCGTCGACCATGGTCTTGTCGGTGAGTAGGCCAAATTGCACCCGGCCGTCGTAGGAGAGGACGCTGACGCCCATGCCGATGTCGCCGGCCTGCGGGACCCAGACCATCTGCTGGTCGATCCTGGCGCCGGCAAGATAGCGGGCTTGCTGCGCGCCAGGGACGTTGGTCATCACCGCGGTCGTCTTGCTGGCCAGCACTTTGAGCACCTGTTCCTCGACGAAGCTCGGTGCCATGCCCGTTGCGCCGAGCAGGGCGAAGGTCAGCAAGGCTTGATAGGAGCCCTTCAACGCGGCCATCCGGGCCCGGATTGCATACAGCCTGGCGAGCGGGTTGGCGATGCCGATAGGTAGTTCCAGCGCGACCAGGCCGAAGCGGTTGCCGAGCGTCTCGGCGTCGTCCGGCGCACGCAGATTGACCGGCACCATGACGCGGATTTCAGTGTTCTCCACGCGCTCACCCTTGGCCACCAGGTAGCCGCGCAAGGCACCGGCCACGCAAGAGAGCAGGGTGTCGTTGACCGAGCAGCCGAGCAGCTTGCCGCAGGCCTTGATCTCGGCCAGCGACGCAGGTTCCGACCAGGCGACGCGTTTGACCGTGCCCGGCTGGCCTTTGAAACGCGTCTGGCTGTCGCCAGGCAGCAGCGCGAGCCTGCCGATTTCCTCGGCAATGGCGGCGGCGACGCGGGCGTAGTCGGCGATTGCGCCGGGCTGTTTGCGCAGGCCGAGGTATTGCCCCCAGAGCTGGCCACCGACGCTGAGCACGCCTTGGGTGACGTCGGTAAGTGGCGCAAGGGCCCAGCGCCAGAGAACGTTGCCGGCATCGCTGTCGCCCGAATCATTGGCGCCAGACTGCGTTGGCTGGCGGTCATCCTCGGGAGCGTCGCTTCGCTCGTCGGTCAGCGTGTTCATGACGCCGATCAAGGCAATCCCGTCGGCAATGGCGTGATGGATGCGGGCGACCAGCGCCGAGTTTCCGTCGGCAAGTTCGACGAGATTGAATTCCCAGCGCGGGCGCGCCGGGTTGAGCGGTTCGCTGGCCATCTCGGCGACGAACTTCTGGAGCTCGTGTTTGCCGCTGGGAGCGGGAAGCAGCGAGTGGCGAAGATGGCGGTCGATGTCGAAATCGGCATCGTCCACCCAGCAGGCGCCGTCAGCGTCCAGCGTTGCGATTTGCCGGAAGCGGCGATAGCGCAGAAGGCGCTTGGCGAGGGTGCGCTTCAAGCGCGCGGCGTCGATACGACCGACGAAGATCATCACCCCGACGATCTGCATCAGGTTTTCCGGCCGGTCCATGCGCAGCCACGCCGTATCGACGTGGGACACTCTCTCGCGCACCGTCATCGCAGCTGCTCCCGGAGAAAATGGCGAAGCCCTATAATAGCAAGCCATTCAAACCGTTCATCGACGGGAGAGATCAGCATGAGTGATTTACAGGCTCAGTTCGAGGCCGCCGTGGCCAGTTCCCGGACGCTCAGCGAGCGCCCCGACAACGCTTCCTTGCTGAAGCTCTATGCCCTCTACAAACAGGCTGTTGATGGCGACGTCGAGGGCCGTCGGCCAGGGTTTGCCGACATGGTCGGTCGTGCCAAGTTCGATGCCTGGGCGGCGGTCAAGGGCACCGCCGCTGACGATGCGATGAGCCAATACATCGCCCTGGTCGAGGGCTTGCAAGCCGGCTGAGGGGCCAACTGACCGGCGCGGAGAGTGATCAGGCGGGAAAGTTCTCGTCGAAGAAGCGGTGAGCTTCGCGTTCTATGGTTGGCTTGAGGGCGAAGAGCATCAATCCAAGGCTGATGTCGAGGGTGACCTCCTGCTTGTCGAGTACCAGCTCGCCGACAATTCCCGGCCGCTTGAAGGTCATCACGTCGCCGTCCCAGACGTAGTCCAGGTCGAATTCATCCTGCAATTCGGAGGCCATGTGTTCGGCGGAGGCACGGGCCTCGGCGCGGGTTTTGCCGTGTTGCCGGCGAATGCTGATGTCGCTCATCGGAAGTGGGGTCCTGAAGGGTTAGCCGATTTCGGCACAGAGTGAGCGGAACGCCGCATAGCGGCGCGGGTTGATTTCGCCATTCCGGAGCGCCGCATGTACGCTGCAGTCGGGTTCACGGTCGTGTCGGCAGTTGCGAAAGCGGCACTGGCCGAGCAGGGGGCGAAGTTCGAGAAACGCCAGCGCGATCTCTTCCGGCGACAGGTGGTGCAGGCCGAACTCGGTCATCCCGGGCGAATCGATCAGCGCGCTGGTCGTTCCCAGACGATAGAGCCGGGAATGGGTGGTGGTGTGCTTGCCGGTGTTGAGCGCTTCCGAGATCTCGCGCGTGGCTGCTCGGGCGTCGGGAACCAGGGCATTGACCAGCGTTGACTTGCCCATCCCGGACTGGCCGATCAGGAGGCTGAGGTGGTCCGCGAGATACGGTAGCAGCCGCGCGCCGTCGTGCGTTGCACTGAGCTTGACGACCCGGTAACCGAGCGTCTCGTACTGCACCAGTGCTGCGCTGGCGGCTGGCACACGCTCGCTAAGGTCGCACTTGTTGAGAACGACGAGCAGCTCGATGTCCTGACTCTCGGCAGCGACGATGCAGCGGCTGATCAACTCGTCGGAAAAAGCAGGTTCGGTGGCGACGACGATAATCACTTGCGTGACGTTGGCGGCAATCAGCTTCTGCTTGAAAGGGTCCGATCGATAGAGCAGCGTCTGGCGCGCTTCGATCGCGCTGATCACGCCCTGGCCGGGACTCGTCTGCTCGACCATCACCCGATCGCCGCAGGCGACATCGCTCTTCTTGCCGCGAGGGAAGCAGAGCAGCGTCGCGCCGTCGGCCAATTCGACGCGGTATTGGCGGCCGTAGGCGGCGACGACGGTGCCGGCGAGTTTCAGATCCGTATCAGGGCCTCGATCTTGGCAGCGCAGGTGAAGTCATTGCGTGATAGGCCTCCCACGTCATGGGTGCTGTAGCTGACCCTGACCCGCCCATAGCCGACTTCCAGGTCCGGGTGATGGTTTTCGCGTTCGGCGAGGGCGGCGACGGTATTGACGAAGAGCAGCGTCGCGGCGTAGCTGGCAAAGTTGAATTCCTTCTCAAGCAGACCGCCGTCGGAAACGGACCAGTCCGGCAGGCAGGTCAGCAGGCTGTTGGCCTGTGCAGCAGTGAGCAGGTGTTCGCTGCCGCGCAGTGGGCGGCAATGTTCGCGGCTTAGTTCGTCCAAGGTGGTCATGGCGGCGAGGTCCTCGGTTGCTTTGATTACACCTGCTGCAGGCGTGCAATGCGCAGCGCGGCGGGTGGGTGAGAATCGAAGAACAGCGAGTGCAGCGGGTCGGGCGTCAAGGTGGCAGCATTGTCTTCGTACAGTTTCACCAGTGCGGCAACGAGATCGCTGGCGGAAGCCTTGTCGGCCGCGTAGCGGTCGGCCTCGAACTCGTCGCGGCGTGAGAGCAGGCTGAGCAGTGGCGTAAGGAGAAAGGAGAAAACCGGTCCGGCAAGGAAGAAAAGCAGCAGTCCGAGGGCCGTATTCTGCGTTTCGACACCGAGGCCCGTGAAGAACCAGCGGGCATCGATCAGCTGCCCGAGGAGGGCGAGAAAGCCGAGCGACAGCGCAAAGAGCACGGCAATCCGCTTGAGTACGTGCCGGTGCTTGAAGTGGCCGAGTTCGTGCGCCAGCACGGCTTCCACCTCAAGGGGCCGCAGGCGGCCGAGCAGGGTGTCGAAAAAAACGATGCGTTTGCTCTTGCCGAAGCCCGTGAAATAGGCGTTGCCGTGGCTGGATCGCTTCGAGCCATCCATGACGAAGAGACCCGAACTGCTGAAGCCGCAGCGGCTCAGCAGGGCTTCGATGCGCGCTTTCAGTTCGCCGTCGTCGAGGGCGACGAACTTGTTGAACAGCGGCGCGATCCAGGTCGGGTAGAGGGACAGGATCAGCAGATTGAAGGCGCACCAGAAGAGCCACACGTAGAGCCACCACAGGCTGCCCATTGCTTCCATCATCCAGAGCACGGCGAGCAGCACCGGCGCGCCGATGGCGACGCCCAGCGCCGCCTGCTTCAGGAGGTCGCCGAAAAAGAGGCGTGGGGTCATGCGGTTGAAGGCGAACTTCTCTTCGATGACGAACTGCCGATAATAGGCCAGTGGCAGATCGATGGCGGCCGAAATTGCCAACACGCTGAAGGTCAGGGCGACGCCGTAGGAAAGGCCGTCGAGTCGTGGTGACCAGAAGTTGTGCAGCGCCTGCAGGCCACCCCCCAGCGTCAAGGCGAGCAGCAGCGCCACTTCGACGGCCAGGCCAATTCTCCCGAAACGGGTGCGCGTCACCGTGTAGTCCGCGGCTTTCTGGTGCGCGGGCAGTTCGATGCGTTCGGCGAAGCTGTCGGGAACAGCCGCGCGGTGCGCGATGACATGCGAAATCTGGCGCTGGCCTAGCCAGAGACGCAGGACGAACATCACCGCCAAGGCGGCAAGAAAGGCGAGAGAGAAGGGATTGAGCATGCGGGTGTGACACAATAGTCGTTTTGTCGGTTCAGGCGGATTATATGGCACAGGATGCGAATCACCTCGTTTGGCTGGACATGGAAATGAGCGGCCTGGAACCCGAGCGCGATCGTATCATCGAGCTGGCGATGATCGTCACTGACAGTCAGCTGACTACGATCGCCGAATCACCGGTGTGGGTGGTGCATCAGGACGACGCTTGCCTGGACGCCATGGACGAGTGGAACCGAAAAACGCACGCGCGCTCTGGCCTCATCGATCGAGTCAAGGCGTCTCCACTTGACGAGGGGGCGGTCGAAGCGGCGGCACTGGCCTTCATGCGGGAATACGTTGCCGAGTCGGTCAGCCCGATGTGCGGTAATTCGGTTGGTCAGGACCGTCGTTTCATGGTCAGGTACATGCCACAGCTCGAGGCGTGGTTCCACTACCGGAATCTCGACGTCAGCACGCTGAAGGAACTGTGCCGGCGCTGGAAACCCGAGGTGGCGAAAGGCTTTGTCAAGAAAGCCGATCACACCGCGCTGGCGGATGTCCGGGAGTCTGTTGAAGAGCTGAAATACTACCGCGAGCACTTCATCCGGTCTTGAGAGCGTCGCTGCCGGCGGGTCTTACTGCTGTGCGCCGCCTGGCTGATCCCTGTCGGCCGTATCTACGTCGCGCCGGTAGAGCTGCAGCTTGTCGTTGTTCCGACGATCGCCTGGCCGTCCCCCCTCCCATACCTTCTGCCAGCCTGCGGGGCTGGGCGCACCGTGTGTCAGCAGCAGGTCGCAGTTCATCCCCGCGCGGCTGGACAGGCTGAGCGTGCGTATGCCGTCAAAGTAGTCGAACGAGGCGAGCAGCGAGTCGGCGAGATTCAGGCTGGCGATGCAGGCGCGCTTCTCGGGCAGTGCTTTGGCCAGGGCTGCCGATACCGGGCGATAGGTTTTTCCGTAGTCGATCCATGGCATCCACAGCGTCGCAATGAGCAGCCAGAACAGCGTCAGACCGGCCATCCAATGCATGATGCCGCGCATCGGCGAGCGTGGACTGGTGGCGATCAGCCAGCACCATATCAGTGTGCCGAGCACCGCGAAAGCGCTGCTGAAAAGGTTGAACTGACCGACGAAGCCGGGCTCAAGTTGCCTCGCCTGTTGTCCGAGTTTCTCCGGCCAGTCGAATACCAGCGCCGACCAGCCGATCCAGGCGAGCAAGGCAAAAAAACTGAAAGTGATCATGTTGAACCAGTCGAAAGCATTCGCCGCACCTCGGCGCAGCGATGAGACGCCCGGGACGGCAAGCAGGACCAGCGGCGGTAGCAGTAACAGGGCGGTCGCGCTGCGTGCGCCAAGGTAGGTAATGATGGTCAACAGGGTCAACAGAAAGGCAAGAACCGGCAAGGCCATGGGGAGCGTGCGCAATTGCCGGCGTTTCGCCCAGAGCGCCCATCCGGCGAGCGGCAGAGCCGGCCATGCATACCAGGGGAGCAAGCCAAGAAGACGCATCAGATTGAGCAGCGGCTGATCGCCACCACGGAGCAGGGCCAGTTCGCCCTGCCAGAACGCTGCCAGGAAGTCGGGGGCGCCGAGCAGCAAGGGGCCGAGCCAGGCGCCGGCAAGCAAAGCGGCCACAAGCAGCGAGCCGAGTAGCATCAGCAGTGCACGCTGGCGGTCGCCGGAGTACCAGGCAGCAAAGGCGGCCACGGGTAGCAGCGGCAGCATCGGCGCCAGACCGTTGGCGAGGAAACCCAGGCCAAGAGCGGCACCGAAGCAACAAGCCCCGCGCAGCGCCCGTCTGTTGAGTTGGGCGAGGCCCCAATAGGCGGCGGTGTGCGCAGTCAGTGTTGCCAGCATTGGCTGCGCCTCATGGGCGTGGAACAGGAAGCCGATGCTGCCGGCCAGCAGCAGAGGGGCGGCCGGAGCCTGCTCGCGGCCGTGCAGTTCACGTGCGGCGAGATAGATGAAAGCCAGGGCGAGGAGCGTAAACGCGCCGCTGGCCAGTCGCGCCGCCTCATGGAGTGGCAGAAGCCAGGCAAACAGGTGGCCAGTGGCCCCCGCCACCCAATAGTGCAAGGGCGCGTCGGGGTAGGGAGTGCCCGCCAGGCTCAGGGTCAGCCAGTGGCCGTTGCGGACCAGATCGTGGACCACGCCGATGGTCACCGCATCGTCGTTTTTCCACGGGTCGTGGCCGATCAGCCCGGTAAAAATGTAGAGGGCGAGCAGAATCGCCAGAGTCCAGCCACTCGGCGGCAGCGTGATCCCCTTCAATCGCTTCTGCTCCGGCGGAGCTGACATCGCTGAACTGGTGCTCATCCTCGTTTTCTGCCGATGCACATAAAAAAGGCAGCCCCGCGGCTGCCCTTTCTGCCGACCCCAGTCGACTCCTTGCGTTGACCTAAGCCGATTTACGCATGGCGCCGTACTTCTGGTTGAATTTCTCGACCCGACCAGCGGTATCGATGATCTTCTGCTTGCCGGTGTAGAAAGGATGACAGGCCGCGCAGACCTCGACATGCAAGTCTTTCTTCATCGTCGACTTGGTGGTGAAGGTGTTGCCGCAGGAGCAGGTCACCGCGAGTTCGTTGTATGCAGGATGGATGTTGGCTTTCATCTGGTGCGTGTCCTGTGTGTTAGATCAGTCCGTCCATCGCCAGGATCGGCGATCGGCAGGTGAGGCTTTTTTGGAAGGAACGCGATTATCGGTGATTTCTTGATCATCTGCAATCTACCGCTGATCGCGGCGTCGATCAGCGGCGCATCGAGTCGAAGAACTCGGCGTTGTTCTTGGTCGCCTTGATCTTGTCGAGCAGAAACTCCATTGCTTCGAGATCGTCCATGTTGTAGAGCAGCTTGCGCAGGATCCACATCTTTTGCAGCACATCCGGTTTGAGCAGCAGTTCTTCACGGCGAGTGCCCGAGCGGTTGACGTTGATCGCCGGATAGACGCGCTTTTCGGCCATCCGACGATCGAGGTGGATTTCCATGTTGCCGGTTCCCTTGAACTCCTCGTAGATTACGTCGTCCATGCGGCTGCCGGTGTCGATCAGGGCGGTGGCGATGATGGTCAGCGAGCCGCCCTCCTCGATATTTCGTGCCGCACCGAAGAAGCGTTTCGGCTTTTGCAGTGCATTGGCATCGACACCGCCGGTGAGGACCTTGCCCGATGCCGGCTGTACGGTGTTGTAGGCGCGTGCCAGACGGGTGATCGAGTCGAGCAGAATAACCACGTCGCGCTTGTGTTCGATCAGGCGCTTGGCCTTTTCGATGACCATCTCGGCAACCTGCACGTGACGTGTGGCGGGTTCGTCGAAAGTCGAGGCAACGACCTCGCCGCGCACCGAACGCGTCATCTCGGTGACTTCCTCGGGGCGCTCGTCGATGAGCAGGACGATTACCGTGACGTCCGGGTGGTTGGTGGTAATGGCGTGTGCGATGTGCTGCATCATGACCGTCTTACCGCTCTTCGGGCTGGCCACCAGCAGGCCACGCTGGCCTTTTCCGATCGGTGCGATGATGTCGATGATGCGGCTGGTGATGTTCTCCTCGGCACGCATCTCGCGTTCAAGTTTCAGATGCTCCGAGGGGTGCAGCGGTGTCAGATTCTCGAAGAGGATCTTGTTCTTCGACGCTTCAGGCACTTCACCGTTGATCTTGTCGACCTTGACCAGTGCGAAATAGCGTTCGCCGTCTTTGGGCGTGCGAATTTCGCCTTCGATGGTGTCCCCGGTGTGCAGGTTGAAGCGCCTGATCTGGCTGGGGCTGACGTAGATGTCGTCGGTGCTGGCCAGATACGAGGTGTCGGGCGAGCGCAGGAAGCCGAAGCCGTCTGACAGCGTTTCCAGGGTTCCATCGCCGAAGATGGTCTCGCCTTTTCGCGCCTGGTTTTTGAGCAGGGAGAAGATCAGCTCATGCTTGCGCAGGCGGTTCGCGCCCTCGACATTGTTGGTGACGGCCATTTCAAGGAGCTGGCTTACGTGGAGAGCTTTGAGTTCGGATAGATGCATGTGCCGGAGACGAAGAAGGGGGAGAGCGGGAAGAGAAAAACCAGAAGCGCCGCGCGCTGTCGCGAACGAAGCGCGTACTGAACGCGGTGCGGCGAAGGCGGGAGGGAACTACGGTCGGGAGAGGAAGCCTGCAGGTTCAACTGAAGGGGGCGCCGCGCTGAATCGACTCAGCGCCGGCTCCTGATTGGCTATGAGCCAGAACTTGCGCCCATCGAACCTACCCGACTCAGGGTATCGGCTTCAAAGATTGTTGTCAATGAAAGTGGTCAGTTGCAGCTTGGACAGCGCGCCGACCTTGGTCGCTGCCGGTTGCCCGTTCTTGAAAATCATCAGCGTCGGAATGCCACGAATGCCATAGCTGGCGGGCGTCTGCTGATTGTCATCGATGTTCAACTTGACAACCTTGAGACGGCCGGCGTAATCGTTGGCGATGTCGTCAAGAAGGGGGGCAATCATCTTGCAGGGACCGCACCACTCGGCCCAGTAATCAATCAGGACAGGCTGCTCCGACTGAAGGACATCGGCGCCGAAGCTGGCGTCCGTAACATGGTGGATGTGTTCGCTCATAAAAGAAGCCTCTTGCGGGGGACTGGGATGGGATGCGTAACGGACGCGAGCCGCATGCTTGGACGAAGTCACACGCGTAGTGCCAGCTAGCCTTGCCATGCTAGCGAAAAAACCCGGGGAAGGGAAGCCGCTGAGCTGTCTCGCGGTTCGCAAATACGCTATAGTGTTGCGCGTTTCAATTTTCAGAATAGAGACAATGACCTACGTCGTTACTGAGAACTGCATCAAGTGCAAATTCACGGACTGTGTCGATGTCTGCCCCGTCGACTGCTTTCATGAAGGTCCAAATTGCCTGGTCATCGACCCGGAGGAGTGCATCGATTGCACCTTGTGCGTCCCGGAGTGCCCGGCGGAGGCTATCTTCGCCGAGGACGACGTGCCCGACTCGCAGCAGGCTTTCATCGCGCTGAATGCCGAGTTGGCGAAGAGCTGGCCGATCATCTCCGAACGCAAGGAGGCTCCACACGATGCCGACGAGTGGAACAACAAGCCCGACAAGCTGAAGCTTCTCGAGCGCTGAGCCTGCGGCACGGCGGGTTTGCCATTGGCGCCCGCCGCCCGGGGCCGGATTGTCTTGATCGCTGGATGGCGTTGTCCTGATCGCCGCCGACGCCATCGCCACCCGTCGCGGCATCCCGGGCGAGCTGCGCGGGCAGTGCTGCCGGAATGCTCTGGCGCGCGATGGATCGTCGGACGGCCGCTTCGCGTCAGCGCTCCGCATGGCGACGTTGCTGCCGCGCGAAGTGCAGTCGGCGCAGCAAGAATCCCTTAGAATTGCAGCAGTGGCGCACAGATGTGCGTTAGTTGTTGCGCTGGTGCGCTGCCGTGAGGCCGCGAGCCACGTGGCGCTAGCGGTTCACCCATAAACAGCGTGACTGAGGAGGAGAGCAGGTGGAAAAGATCTGGCTCAAGAGCTATCAGCAGGGCGTGCCCGCCGAGATCGAATTGAACGAGTTTCAGTCGCTTGGCGAGCTTTTTGAGAAAAGCGTCGCCCAGTATCGTGATCGTGTCGCCTATATCAACATGGGCGTCGAGCTCAAGTATGGGGAACTCGACAAGCTGTCGCGTGATTTTGCCGCCTACCTGCAATCGGTCCTCAGGTTGCCGCAGGGGGCACGTGTTGCACTGATGATGCCGAATATTCTGCAGTATCCCGTTTGTATATTCGGCGCCTTGCGTGCAGGCTACGTGGTGGTGAACGTAAACCCGCTGTACACCGCGCGCGAACTCGAGCATCAACTCAAGGATTCGGGCGCTGAAGCCATTGTCATTCTGGAGAATTTTGCCGTGACTCTGGAGCAGGTGGTGGCCCGGATGCCGGTCAAGCACATCGTGGTGGCGCGCCTCGGCGACATGCTCGGTTTCCCGAAAGGGGCGATCGTCAATCTCGTCGTCAAGTACGTCAAGAAAATGGTTCCGGCCTGGAGTCTGCCCCGGGCGGTCAGTTTCCGGGCCGCGCTGGCCAAGGGCGCTGCAGCGGAACTGCAATCAGTGACCGTCGTCCAGGACGATCTCGCATTTCTCCAGTACACGGGTGGCACGACCGGTCTTTCGAAAGGGGCGATGCTGATCCATCGCAACATCCTGGCAAATCTGGCGCAGGCGCATGCATGGATCAGGCCGGCACTTGGCAAGGAGCGGCATCTGGTGGTCACCGCCTTGCCCCTCTACCACATCTTCGCCCTGACCGCGAATTGCTTCACCTTCTTCAAGGTCGGGGCCAGCAACCTGTTGATCACCAATCCGCGCGATATTCCGGCCTTTGTCGCCGAGTTGGCCAAGTATCCATTCACGGTGATCACCGGTGTCAACACGCTGTTCAACGCCATGCTCAACAACGACGCTTTCTGCGCCCTCGACTTCAGCAAGCTGAAGGTCACGCTTGGCGGCGGCATGGCCGTACAGAAAGCGGTCGCCGAGAAGTGGAAGCTGGTCACCGGCAAGCCGTTGATCGAGGCTTACGGCCTGACCGAAACCTCGCCGGCGGCGACCATCAATCCGCTCGACATTCCCGCGTACACCGGGTCTATCGGCCTGCCCGTCTCGTCGACCGAAGTGGTAATTCGTGACGACGCGGGTGCCGATGTCCCGCTCGGTGAGCGCGGCGAGCTTTGCGTGCGTGGCCCACAGGTAATGAAGGGTTACTACAATCGTCCCGACGAAACCGCCAAGGTCATCATGCCCGATGGTTTCCTGCTTACCGGCGATATCGCGGTGATGGACGAAAATGGTTTCGTGCGCATCGTCGACCGCAAGAAAGACATGATTCTCGTCTCCGGATTCAATGTCTACCCGAACGAGATCGAGGATGTTGTTGCGCAGCATCCTGGCGTGCTGGAAGTGGCGGCGGTTGGCGTGCCGCATGAAAAATCGGGCGAGGCGGTCAAGATCTTCGTCGTCAAGAAGGATTCAGGACTGACCGCCGAGGCGCTGATCGCCCATTGTCGGGAACATTTGACGGGCTACAAGGTGCCGGGCCAGGTCGAGTTTCGCAGTGAATTGCCGAAGACCAACGTGGGCAAGATCCTGCGCCGCGAACTGCGTGACGAGGCGCTTAAGAAGGCCTGATTTGCTCGTGGCCTTAGCGGACGGCGGTGCGGTCCTCGTGCTGTACCACGCCTGCCGTCGCGCTCTCAATCCTTGTTCTTGACGTATTTGTTGAGCACGCCGGTGGTGATCGGGTGGCCGTTGCGCGAGGCATAGAAGAGCGGCGTCTTGCCGTCGCGGTCGGTGCTATTCGGATCGGCGCCTTGTGCGATCAGGTACTGCGAGAGCTTTGGCTGGCCGGTGGCGGCCGAGAGGTGGAGCGGCGTCTGTCCGGCGGCGGTTTTCGCGGTCACGTCGGCGTTTCTCTCGATCAGCGTTTCCACCTCGCGCCGGCCTCCTGAAATCACCGCTGCATGCAAGGGCGTCATTCCGATGCCGTCCCTGGCTTCGATGTTTGCCCCACGGGCAATCAGCAGCGCCGTCGTACGCGGATGGCCGTAGAACGCGGCCAGGTGCAGCGGCGTTCTGCCCAGTGCGTCGGTGGCATCGATTTCAGCGCCAGCGTCGAGCAAGGCCCTGATTTCCGCCAGGTCGCCGGCAATGGCTGCCTTGACCAGTGGCGGTGCTTCAGCCGGCGTTTTTTCCACCACCTCGGGCGTGACCGGCTGTGCACTGTCCGCCGACTTCTCGCCGCATCCGGTCAGGGCGAGCGCCAGGACGGCAGCGGCCAGCAGCGCGGTGCGAGGTGCGGCTGTTTTCATCTGCGTAGTTCTCCTGCCCGAATGAAACTGCTGTTCATTTGCTCTCAGACGCCAGTTTGATGGCCCTGGCGCCTGCCTGTCGACCCTGTGATCGACGGCTTCGGCGCTAGTCGCCAATTCGTTCGTCATTCTGCGCGATCTCTTGCTCGGCGCTGGTCGGCCGCCGCCTGGGTCGGCTTCCTGCGCGACTGCAATGTCCAGTCAATGCTTGGCACCCAGCGTCGCGCATATTACCATCGCTGCCGATGACTACGTTTCCCCGCCTCCGCGCTCGGCCCGATCACCCGCGTCGCCTGTTGCGCGCCCTTGCCCGAAAGACGCTTGTCCTGACCGCCTGGGCCCTGATGACCGCCCTGCCTGCGGCGGGAGCACAGGGCCTGGCCGTCGAGGGCAAGCCTCGGCAGATGGTTTCCGTGCAGCTTGGCGGGAAGTATCAGTTCGAGTTCGCGGCCTTCATCGCGGCTCTGGAGAAGGCTTATTACCACGAAGCCGGGCTCGATGTCTCGCTCAGGGAATGGTCGCCCGCTGTCGACGTGGCCAAGGAGGTCGCCGACGGGCGGGCCGACTTCGGTACGCTCGATTCGACGCTGATCGTCGAGCGTGCCGACGGGCGGCCGGTAATTGCCCTGGCGGCCTTGCTGCAGCACTCGCCGGTGGGCCTGCTGGCCCGTCGCCAGCCGGGAATCGCCGCGGCGGGCGATCTTGCCGGCCAGCGCGTCGGCACCGGTCGCGCGACCGAGGACGAGATACTGGCCTTCCTCGCGGCGAGCGCGCTGCTGCCAGGGAAATTCGAGCATCTGCCGGCTATCGGCGATGCACGCCGGGCGCTGTTGGCGGGGCAGGTGGATGCGGTCGGTGTGTTCGTCGGCGACGCGGCGGTAGGCGAGCTGACCGGCAGTGGTGATTACCTCCTGCTCCTGCCACGCAGCGCGGCGATCGACTTCTACGCTACGCTGCTGTTCACTTCGGAAAGCGTTCTGCAGGCCCAGCCCGGCATGGTGCGCGCGTTTCGCGCGGCCACCGTCAAGGGCCTGGATTACGCGCTCGATCATCCCGAGGAAGTGGTCGATCTGATCCTCGCCCGCTACAACACGCAGGGCAGGAGCCGCGAGCAGCTGCTCTTCGAGGCGCGCCAGATCGGCGGCCTGGCGCGACCAGCGGGCGTCGAGCCCGGAGTGATGAGCATCGCTCGCTGGCAGCACATCGTCGATGTCTACACCGCGCAGGGCAAGCTCAAGCCGGGCACCGACCTGCTGGGTTTTGTGTACGATCCCGACGCTGGCGGTCTGGGCCCGTTCGTACCCTGGATGCTGGGCGGTGCCGTGATCGGCCTGCTGCTTGTCGCCTGGGGTACGCGCCGCTTCCTCGCCACCCGTGTTTGATTGTCTGGAGAGAGAAGATGTTGATCCATGCTGACCGTTCCACTTTGTTGCTGGTCGATTTGCAGGAGCGCCTGTACCCGGCCATCCACGACGCGGCAGGCGTCCTTGAGGCCGGCTTGTGGTTGACCCGGCTGGCGCAGCGTCTCGGCGTCCCGGTCATCTGCAGCGAGCAGTATCCGCAAGGCCTCGGGCCGACCATGGCGGCCTTGCGGGCCTTGCTGCCCGACGACTGCCTGGTCGAGAAGATGCATTTCTCGGCGGTCGCCGAAGGGGCCCTGTTTCGGGCGCCCGGTGGCGAGCGCGCGCAGTTTGTCGTTGCCGGCACCGAAGCGCATGTCTGCGTTCAGCAGACGGTGCTTGACCTGATCGCCGCCGGTCGCCGTGTTTTCGTCGTCGACGACGCCGTTGGCTCACGGCGAAGCAGCGACAAGGCGTTGGCGCTGGAGCGCATGCGTGCACACGGCGCCGACATTGTGTCGCGTGAAATGGTCGCCTTCGAGTGGTTGGGAAAGGCCGGGACGGACGTCTTTCGTGCGGTCAGCCGCGAGTTCATTCGCTGACCCGTTGCGGCGACGGGGCGCTCGCGAGCTCCCAAGCCATGTCCGCGAGGTTTGAGCAGAGCGCCTTTTCCGCTACAATTTGGCTTTCCCGCTGCAGCGCTCTCCATGATCAAATACGTATTCGTCACCGGCGGCGTGGTTTCGTCGCTCGGCAAAGGTATTGCGGCCGCATCCCTGGGGGCGATTCTCGAGTCGCGCGGGATCAAGGTCACCAACCTCAAGCTCGACCCCTACATCAACGTCGATCCCGGCACGATGAGTCCGTTCCAGCACGGCGAGGTCTTCGTCACCGAGGATGGTGCAGAAACCGACCTTGACCTCGGCCACTACGAGCGTTTCACCAACGCGCGCATGGAGCGGCGCAACAACTTCACCACCGGCCAGATCTACGAGTCAGTGATCAAGAAGGAGCGGCGCGGCGAGTACCTCGGCAAGACGGTGCAGGTGATTCCGCACATCACCGACGAAATCAAGGCGCACATCCGGCGCGGCGCCGAGGGTGCCGAACTGGCGATCATCGAGGTCGGTGGGACGGTCGGCGACATCGAGTCGCTGCCCTTCCTGGAAGCGATCCGCCAGATGGGTTTGCAGGAAGGGCGAAACAACGCCTGCTACATGCATCTCACGCTGGTGCCGTACATTCCGACGGCGGGTGAGCTGAAAACCAAGCCGACGCAGCACTCGGTCAAGGAGCTGCGCGAGATCGGCATCCAGCCGGACATCCTTCTTTGCCGTACCGATCGGCCGATTCCCGAAGACGACAAGCGGAAAATGGCCCTGTTCTGCAATGTCCAGCGCGAGGCCGTGATCGAGGCGCGCGACGCCGACTCGATCTACAAGATCCCGGCCATGCTGCACGACCAGATGCTCGACGAAATTGTTTGTCACAAGCTCGGCATTCTCGCCAAGGCCGCCGATCTCACGGTCTGGAAGACGATCGTGCACGCGCTCGAGAATCCGGAGCGGGTGCTCGATGTCGCTTTCGTCGGCAAGTACGTCGACCTCACCGAATCGTACAAGTCGCTGACCGAAGCCATCGTCCATGCGGGAATCGCGACGCGCAGCAAGGTCAAGATCAGCTACATCGACTCCGAAGACATCGAGCGCCAGGGTTGCGCTGCTCTGCAGGGCATGGACGCGATCCTCATTCCCGGTGGTTTCGGGCGACGCGGGACGGAAGGAAAGATTGCCGCCATTCGCCACGCCCGTGAAGGCGGCATTCCGTTTCTCGGCATCTGCCTTGGCATGCAACTCGCCGTTGTCGAGTTTGCGCGCCACGTGGCCGGAATGAACGGCGCGCACAGCAGCGAGTTCGACCAGGACACCGCGTATCCGGTGGTCGCCCTGATCACCGAATGGCAGGACGCGTCGGGCCGGCTCGAAAAGCGCGACGAGAACTCCGACCTGGGTGGCACCATGCGCCTTGGTGGGCAGCTGTGCAAGCTTGCCGACGGCACGCTGGCGCGTCTGATTTACGGGCAGCCCGAGATCACCGAACGGCATCGCCACCGCTACGAGGTCAACAACACCCTGCTCGACAAGCTCGAGGCGAGCGGCCTGGTCGTTTCGGGTCGGGCACCGGTGACCGACCTTTGCGAGATCGTCGAGCTGCCGACCGATGGTCCGCACGCGCACCCCTGGTTTCTCGGTTGCCAGTTCCACCCCGAATTCACCTCGTCGCCGCGCAAAGGCCACCCGCTGTTCACCTCTTTCGTCGCCGCTGCCGCAGCGTACCAGGCGAAGTCATGAAACTCTGCGGCTTCACTGCCGGCGTCGACCAGCCGCTGTTTCTGATTGCCGGTCCATGCACCGCCGAGTCGCTGGGTTTGTGCATAGACGTCGCCGGGCAGCTGAAGGAAGTCTGTTCGCGGCTCGGCTTGCCGTACATCTTCAAGGCCTCGTACGACAAGGCCAACCGCAGTTCGGGTCGGACGGCGCGCGGGCCTGGCGTCGACGCCGGTCTGCAGATTCTCTCGGAAGTGCGCCGTCAGATCGGCGTCCCGGTGCTTACCGACGTGCATCGCGAGGAGGACGTCGCTGCTGTTGCGGGCGTCGTCGATGTCCTGCAGACCCCCGCTTTCCTCTGTCGGCAGACCGACTTCATCCAGGCCGTCGCCGCTACCGGAAAGCCGGTGAATATCAAGAAGGGGCAGTTCCTGGCGCCCGCCGACATGCGCAATGTGGTCGCCAAGGCCCGCGATGCCGCGGCCGGGGCCGACACGATCATGGTCTGCGAGCGTGGCGCGTCGTTCGGTTACAACAATTTGGTTTCGGACATGCGCAGCCTGGCGATCATGCGCGAGACCGCCTGCCCGGTCGTCTTCGACGCCACGCATTCAGTACAGTTGCCAGGCGGACAAGGGAGCGTTTCCGGCGGCCAGCGCGAATTCGTCCCGGTGCTGGCGCGGGCGGCGGTAGCGGTGGGAGTCGCCGGGCTGTTCATCGAAACGCACCCCTGTCCCGAAAAGGCTTTCTCGGACGGGCCGAACAGCTGGCCGCTGGCGCGCATGGAGAGCCTGTTGACGACGCTGGTGGCGCTCGACCGCCTGGTCAAGGCCGCGGGTTTCGAGGAGTCGCGCTAATGGCGGCTTACCTCTTGGCCGAAGCGAAGATCAGCGACCCGCTCGCCTATGAGACTTACAAGAGTCTGGCGCAGGCGGCGATCGCGCTGTACGGCGGGCGCTATCGCGCGCGTGGCGGACGTCTCGAAGTTTTTGAAGGCGAGTGGTCGGCGCCGGAGCGGCTGGTGATCGTCGAGTTCGATTCGCTCGAGCAGGCCAGGAAGTTCTATCATTCTCCCGAATACCAGGCAGCCAAAGCCGCGCGCAAGGATGCGGCGAAAATGAACATACTGGTCGTCGAGGGATTACCAATCTAGTATTTTTGCAGACGAGGGAAAGACCATGAGCTCTGTCGTTGATGTTGTCGCCCGCGAGGTTCTCGACTCGCGCGGCAACCCTACTGTCGAATGTGACGTTCTGCTCGAATCCGGCGTCATGGGCCGGGCAGCGGTGCCTTCGGGGGCCTCCACCGGCTCGCGCGAGGCCATTGAACTGCGTGATGGCGATGCCGCGCGTTATCTGGGCAAGGGCGTGCTGCAAGCCGTCGAGAACGTGAATACGGAGATCTCCGAAGCGATCATCGGTCTCGACGCCCAGGAGCAGGCGTTCATCGACCAGACGCTGATCCATCTCGACGGCACGGACAACAAGGCTCGTCTGGGCGCCAACGCCATGCTCGCCGTGTCGATGGCCGTCGCCAAAGCCGCGGCCGAGGAATCCGGGCTGCCGCTCTACCGCTATTTTGGCGGTTCCGGGCCGATGCAGATGCCGGTGCCGATGATGAACATCATCAACGGTGGCGAGCACGCCAACAACAGCCTCGATTTCCAGGAGTTCATGATTCTCCCGGTCAGTCAGAACTCGTTCCGCGAAGCGCTACGTTGCGGCGCCGAGGTCTTTCATGCGCTCAAGAAACTGTTGCACGAGAAAGGTTTCTCGACCGCCGTCGGCGACGAAGGCGGCTTTGCCCCCAACCTTGGCAGTCACGCCGAAGCCCTTGAGCTGATCGTTACGGCGATCGAAAACGCCGGTTATGGTCCCGGCGCCGACGTCCTGATCGGTCTCGACTGCGCGGCGTCAGAGTTGTACAAGGATGGCCGTTACCACCTGAAGGGCGAGAACCTGCAGCTGAACGCGCACGAACTGACCGATTATCTGGCTAATCTGGCCGACCGCTTTCCGATCGTCTCGATCGAGGACGGGATGGCCGAGAACGACTGGGACGGCTGGAAAGTGCTCACCGCGCGGCTGGGCAAGAACGTGCAGATCGTCGGTGACGACGTCTTCGTCACCAATACACGGATTTTCAAGGAAGGCATCAAGCAGGGAATCGGCAACTCGATCCTGATCAAGATCAATCAGATCGGCACGCTCTCGGAGACCTTTGCGGCCATCGAAATGGCCAAGCGTGCAGGCTACACAGCGGTCATTTCACATCGTTCCGGGGAAACCGAGGACAGCACCATTGCCGACATCGCCGTCGGCATGAACGCCTTGCAGATCAAGACGGGCTCGCTGTCACGTTCCGACCGCATTGCCAAGTACAACCAGCTGCTGCGCATCGAGGAGGACCTTGGCGACACGGCGGGTTACCCGGGCCGCGATGCCTTCTACAATCTGTCCTGACCCCCCGGCGCCCTAGACGTCCCGCACCGTGCGCTGGCTTGCTGTCGGGCTATTGGTAGTCGTCGTCTTGCTGCAGGCCCCCCTGTGGATCGGCAAAGGGGGCTGGCTGCGGGTATGGGATGTCGACCGGCAGTTGCAGCAGCAGAAGGAAATCAACCAGACGCTCGAGATGCGCAACGCCGGGCTCGACGCCGAAGCGCGCGACCTGAAGCAGGGTTACGATGCCATCGAAGAGCGTGCGCGCTTCGAACTCGGGATGGTCAAGCAGGATGAGGTTTTCGTGCAGATTCCTGATCGTCCTCGCGCCGCACCAGCCGTCGCGCCGGCGGCCAGGAGCGCGGCCGTCGCCGCTCAAGTCGCTCCGGCGAAACCGGCCAAGCGCTAGCGAAAGCTACGGAGCGCGCTCGCCCGGTCTCACCCACAGGAGGTCCCGGCGCGCCTGCGCTGCTGGCCGCAGCGCCTGCGGCGACTAGTCGGTCAGCTCGATCTGGCCGGAAATCGTTGCCCGGATCAGCGTCTCGCCGGCTTCGATCGGCATCGGTGCGGCATCGGCCGAGGCCAGGGCTGCCGAACGCATCCTGGGTTGAGCGGGTGGCCGACCGCCGCTGCCGATCGACAGTTGCTTGATGCGGTAGTCTTTTCTGAGTGCGTCGGCGACTGTTCTGGCGCGTTCCCTGAACGCGGCGATGGCTTCGATGATGGCCTCGTTTTCCGCCTGTTTTCTGGTTTCCGGGCTCGGCAGCATGATCAGGTTGGCGACACCCAGCGCGGTCTGGAGCTGGCCGAGGAGCTCGGAGAGCGCAGCGCTGTCGCGCGACTCGAGGGTCAGCTCGGAGCGCATTCGCCAGGCTTCGATCCTGGCGTCTTTGCCATAGATCGGATAGGTGTGCGTGGCGCCGCTTTGCGCCCTGACCTTGGCGTAGGTCCTGGCCGTCTTCAGGGCGTCGCTGATGAGCTTATTGACCCGGCCGGTTCCGCCGGTGTCGCTCCGCTGGCCTCGGCAAAGACCGAGGCGCGCGCCAGATCGTTGGCTGCCGGGCGTTCCGCCTCGGCCGAAAGTTCGACGGTGGTGATTGGCGCCTCGTCGCTCGCTGCTGCCGGTGCCGGCGTGGCGAGTACCATGAGCAGCAGGGGTGTGGCGTGCAGCAGAGGTCGAATGAAAGTCATGGGGTCGCTCTCCGGGTTTGCGGCGTACGAGGATGACGGGTATCCTTCAGCTCCGCGCGTAGCTGGGGGCGGCGACGATGCGAGAGTGTTCCTGGCGTGTAACCGGAGTCAGCGAGCATCCTCGTCGCCAGCTCATTGTAGCCTGAGCTGCCAGCGCTTTCTTGTGGCCAGTTGCCGGAAGCTTGGTTAGAATCGGCTACACCCATTTGCGCGCGTAGGGGCCGTAAGGGTCGTTGGGAAGCTTTGAGGGGTCACCATGCTGAAAGCAGGACAGGCAGCACCGATGTTCGTCCTCCCTGATGCGGACATGGAACTCATCGATATTGCCCGCTTCCAGGGCAAGAATAATGTCATTCTCTTCTTTTACCCCAGAGATGACGCGCCGTGCTGCACCTTGCAGGCAACCGATTTCTCCGATCATGAGGATCAGTTTGCGCGCCATGATTGCACGATTATCGGCATCAGCCGTGACGACTGCATCAGGCACGCCGAATTCAGAGACAAGCACGGGATTTCGGTCGCACTCCTTTCCGACAGCGAAGGAGCGGCTTGCAAGCGGTACGGTGTCTGGCAGGCGAAAGAAGTGAATGGTGTCAAGAAGTACGGCATTGTGCGCTCGACTTTCGTCATCGACAAACAGGGCGTTCTCCGTCTCGCGCTTTACGGAGTGACTGCCAAAGGCCATGCGCTGGAAATGTTGCGCAGGGTGAAGGAACTCAATTCATGAACATGCAAGTTGCCAAGAATACCGTGGTCACCCTTGACTACAGCGTCGCCGATTTCGAGGGAGCGCTGGTCGATGCCGGTCAGGAACCGTTGGTCTATCTGCACGGGGGCTACGACGACATTTTTCCCCTCATCGAAGAAGCAGTGCAGGGCAAGAAGGTTGGTGAGTCGGTGGTCGTAAAGATGCAACCGGACGATGCCTTCGGCGAATACGACGCAGCGCTTGTCCAGGTCGAACCCCGCGCGCAGTTCCCGGAGGAGTTGCAGGTTGGCATGCAGTTCGAAGGAATTCCCGAGGGCGCCGACGACGATGACGACGACGAGGACGTCCTGATCTATCGGGTGACGGAAATGGCCGACGACAAGGTGGTTCTCGACGGCAACCATCCGCTGGCGGGAATGGCGCTGGTGTTTACCTGTACGGTGACCAGTGTTCGCCCGGCGACTGCCGAAGAGATCAGCCACGGTCACACGCACGACGGCGACTTCGACGACGAGGATTGACTCGCTCTGGCGAGCGCGGGTCGCCGGCAGTCTTCGCTAGCCGCACCCTCGGTCGGCCGTTGCAAGGCCGTGCCGCCTGCTAGCCGACGGCGGCGCCCGCGACGATAGCAGTCGGGTCGCTGCCGGCCAGCGCACCGCCATCGGCAAACGGAACCAGGGGAAGAGGACTGACGTGGCGGCAGGAATCTCGACCATCGCCGTGCCGCGGCAGCTTCTGCGCGGTGAGCGGCGCCCGCGAGTCGCGCTTGTCGGCCGCTTGCGTACGGGCAAGAGCAGCCTGTTTCTGGCAGCCTCGAGTGCTGCGCCGCAGCAGGAAACAAGGCTGCACGATGGCCAGCCCTATGACGAGTGCCTGGTCGACGTCGGATTGGAGCAGATCTCGCTGCTCGACCTGCCGTCGATCGATTCGCTGCATTCGCTGAATCCGCGCGACCGGGTGCTGCTCAAGTATCTGCTCTGGGGTGACCGCTGGCCGCCGGTTGCCGCGCACGAAGCAGAACGGCCGGCAGTCGCCTTTCGTTCACCCGACGTCCTGGTACAGGTGGTAGACGCGACCGCCTTGCAGCGTGATCTTGAGCTGAGCCTGGAACTGAGTCTGCTCGGCAAGCCTCTGGTGATCGCCCTCAACCGTGTTGACGAAGCGCGGCGCAAGGGCTTGTACATCAACACTCGCGCCTTGTCGGAGCGCCTCGGCGTGCCGGTGGTGGCGACCGTGGCGCACATGGGGCTGGGCGTCGCCGAGCTCTTCGCCGCCACCCTGGCGGCGGCGCGTGACCGGACACTGCCGCAGCGAACGGCGCCCAACGTGCATCTCGGCACGACGCTGAAACCGCTGCGTGCGCTGCTCGCCCGGCCCGATGTCGAGCAGGCCTTTCGCGTTCCCTGGCGTTTCCTGCTCATGCAATTGGCCGAGAACGACGACTACTTCCTGCAGGAGCTCGGCGGTCATTTTCCGCACCTGCTGCCGCAGGTGCTGGCTGCGCGTGCAGCCGCCGAGGCGCATCTGCCGCGTTCGCTATCCGACGAACTGCACGCCGACCGCCATCATCGGGCGGCGCTGATTTTCGAGAACGTGACGCGCTTTGGCGGTGCCGCCGACGCTGGCCGCTGGCAACGCTTTCTCGACGGCCTGTTTCTGCATCCGCAGGGCGGGCTGATCGGATGCCTGACGGTCTTCGCGCTGGTCCTGGTGGTGGTCTTCAAACTCAGCACCACGCTCGACGCGTGGACTGCGGCGCCACTCATGGAATGGGCGCAGGAGTGGCAGCCGACCTCTACGGCCGGTGTCGTCGGGCGTGCCGTGAGCGACGGCTTGATCGGTCTGATCGGGATCGCCATCCCCTACATGTTGCCGCTCGTCCTGCTGCTGGTCGCCCTCGAAGAGTCGGGGATCATGCACCGGGTGGCCTTCGTCGTCGACCGGGGCTTTCACCGCATCGGCCTGCACGGCGCCGTAGCGGCGCCTTTCCTGGTTGGTCTGGGCTGCAACGTTCCGGCGATCTCGATGGTCGCCGCGACCACCGCCGGCAAGGATCGCCTCGTCGCCACCCTGCTCATGGCCTTCGTTCCCTGTTCGGCACGCTCGGCGATCATCCTGGCCATGGGGGGCAAGTATCTCGGCGGCCTCGGCGTGTTGGCGATCTTCGCGCTGACCCTCGTCGTCCTGGCGCTGCTGGGTCGGCTCCTCGCCAGTCTCTACAAGGAAGTCGCGGTAGGCATGATCCAGGAGATCCCGCCGTATGCCCTGCCACGCTGGAACGCGGTGCTGGCCAAGACCTGGCAGCGGACCCGCGACATCGTGACCATCGTCACGCCCTTGCTCGTCGCCGGTAGCGTGCTGCTGGCGCTGCTCACGCATTTCGGCGCCGACCAGGTGATCAATATCCTGCTCCTGCCGATCACCAGCTGGTGGCTGGGCTTGCCGGCCCTGCTCGGCGTGCCGATCCTGTTTGGCGTCCTGCGCAAGGAACTGTCCTTGCTCATGGTTTACCAGGCGCTGGGGACGATGGACATCGTGCCGCTGCTCGATTGGCTGCAGATCGCCACTTTTCTGGTCTTTCTCACTTTCTACGTGCCCTGCGTATCGACCTTCGCCGTGATGCTGAGGAACATTGGCTGGCGTCAGGCGTGCTTCTCGATCGGCCTTTCGGTCGGCGTCGCCCTGCTTGTCAGCGGCGTCGTGCGCCTGCTGCTGGAAGCCTGGCGCAGTTTTGCACCATAGTAGAGCCGCGCAACGCGTGCCAGGAACGCGTGCCTGCGTCGCCTAGCGCAGCAGCTTGCCGGCCTGATTGAGGATGGTGATGTCGACGTAGCGCGAACCGGTGTGCCGGTTGGCCGAGAAACTGATGAATACTTCGCCAGCGTCATAGTTCTTCATCGATTCGAGGGCCTCGCGCACTTTCTGGCGGGTCGGGTTCGGGCCGGCACGGCGCAATGCTTCAGCGAGCACCTTGGCGCCGAGATAGCCTTCGACGAAGGTGTGATTGGCAGTGACGTCCTTCGGTTTGAACTTCGCGAAGTTGTGCTGGATTTCCTTGATCAGGGGAACCGTCGGGCTGTTCGGGTCCGGAACCACCTGGGTGAGTACCAGTCCCGCCGCCTTGTCGGCACCGATGCGCTTGACCACCTGTGCGGCGTCGGTGACCGAGAGGGCGACGTACTGCGCGAAGTTGCCGTCTTCGCGTGACTGTTTCAGGAACTCCGAACTGGCCGCCGTGTTGGCGATCATGATCACCGCTTGCGGCTTGGCGGCGGCGATGGTCTTCACCGCCGCGCCGACGTCGGTGGTGTTCTTGGCGTACGAGCCGGTGGCCACCAGCCTGCCGCCGGCTTCCTTGATGGCCGCTTCGGCGCTACCCAGCACGTCGCGTCCGAAGGCGTCGTCCTGATAGAGGATGGCAAAGCTGCTGTAGCCGGTGGTGGCGTACTGATCGACGATCTTCTGCACTTCCGCCGCGTAGCTGGCGCGGGTCATGAACAGCAGCGGGTCGTTGCGTTGGACGACCGATGCCGCGCCCGTGCGCACGGCAACGAGCGGAATCCCCGCCTCGCTGAGCACCTTGTTTTCGAGAATCGCCTCGACGTTGCCGGTGCCGACAAAGCCGAAAAAGGCCACCGGTTGCGCCTCCTTGAGCAATTCGCGGGCCAGGCGAATCGTCTCCTCGGTCTTGTAGCCGTCGTCTTTGGAGAGCAGGCGGATCTTGGCGCCGTGGATCCCGCCGGCGGCGTTAACGGCGTCGAAATAGAGCTGCGCGCCGGCGCGCATGTGTGTTCCGGTCGGCGCCAGCGGGCCGCTGAACGCGGCTACCTGGCCGACGACGATATCGGCGGCATGGGCGCTGAACGATGCCAGCCCGATGAGGACAGTCGCCAGGACGCTGCCCGGAAAAGAGATCAGCTTCATCATCCACTCCGCTTGAATGTCTCTGCAAGTCTAGGGCCTGCCGGCACGGCTGTCGACGCACTTGTGCAGGGCCTTTCCGGGGCGCGGAATCAGCGCGGGCGGTGCGGGTGCACCTCGAAGCGGAAGAGCTGCGGGAGCTCGCTATCGATGATCACCTTGACCCAACCCATCAGCGGGTAGCCAAAGGTCTCCAGGCGAGTGAAGTTGGCGATCGGCCGATTGCCTGGCTTGTCGGTGGTGCTGGTCGGATCGCGCAGTGGCCGGTCGATACGCTGCCAATGCGTGTCGCCGTGGATCAGCAGCACCTGTCCGGGGAAGGCGAGCGTCTCGCGGCGCAGCGTGGCCAGCAACTGCCGGTAGCCGGAGTGCGTCAGGCCGGCGGCGGCGTGCTTGAAGCCGGGGTTGGCCTGCATCACGATCACCAGCCCGGCGGCATTTTCGCGCCGCGCCGTGGCGAAGCTCTGCTCGAGCCATTCGATGACCGCCGGGTTGCGGGCAAGGTATTCCCGGCTGGGCGTCTCGCGATTGCCGAAGTTGTTGTTCGACCCCGGTACGTTGAGCGAGACGAAGAGCACCGGTCCCAGCCGCCAGCGCAGTTGTTCCGGATAGGCGCCCGCCTGCTGTTCGACCGCCAGCGTCTGCTGGCCCAGCGAGCGTGGCGCGGCGAAGAACAGCTGGCGCAGCTTTTGCAGCCGCTCCAGCGGGTCGAAGTGACCGGCGCTCTGCCGGTCGCAGTCGGTCCATTCGTTGTCGCCGGGGACGTAGATCAGCGGTACGCGCGAAGCGTCGAAGAGCGCCCTGCGGTCGCTGAACAGCGCGTCGCTGCAGGGCTTCGAACTCGACTTGAAGTCGCCGGCGTGAACGACGAACTGCGGGTTTTCCGCGGCGATGTCGTCGAGCATTGCCGGTAGCTGGCGTTCTTCGTAGCTGCTGTACGGCGTGTCGCCGATGACCGCGAAGCGCCAGGTTTCGGCGTGCAGGCCGACGGCGAGCAGCAGGCCGAGGCCGCCGAGCAGACTGCGCATTGTCGTCGCGGGTGAGTTCATTGCAGCCGCGCCTTCAAGGCGTAAAGCACGTCGAGCGCTTGCCGCGGGGTCAGTTGGTCGGGGTCGACGCTGCGCAGGTGTTCGAGCGCCGGATCGATGGCCGGCTCGCCGGCTTCGGCGGCGCTGGCCAGTGCGCTGGCGAAGAGGTCCGGTTGCAGCGGGTTGATCGACGCGCGCTGCTCGAACTCGCGCAACTGCCGGCGCGCCGCCCTGAGCACCGACGCCGGAATGCCGGCCAGCGCGGCGACCTGGATACCGTAGCTCTGGTTGGCCGGACCTTCCTCGACCGCGTGCAGGAAGACGATGCCGGCCCCGTGTTCGACGGCGCCGAGATGCACATTCGCCAGTTCGCCGTATTCGTTGGCGAGCAGCGTCAGCTCGAAGTAATGGGTGGCGAACAGCGTCAGGCAGCGGTTCTTCTCGAGCAGGTGGCGACAGATCGCGAACGCCAGCGCCATGCCATCGAAAGTCGAGGTGCCGCGCCCGACCTCGTCCATCAGCACCAGGCTGCGCTCGCTCGCGTGATGCAGGATGGCGGCGGACTCGGTCATCTCGACCATGAACGTCGAGCGCCCTGCGGCGAGGTCGTCGGCGGCGCCGATGCGCGTGAAAATCTGGTCGAGCGGCCCGAGAACGGCCTTGTTCGCCGGCACGTAGCTGCCGACGTGGGCGAGCAGGGCGATCAGCGCCGTCTGCCGCATGTAGGTCGACTTGCCGCCCATGTTCGGGCCGGTGATCAGCAATAGCCGGCGTCCGTCGCCAAGACGCGTGTCGTTGGCGATGAAACTGGCGCCGCCCGGCAGCTGGTCCTCGACGACCGGGTGACGGCCGCCCTCGATCGACAGGCCCGGCTCGGACGCGAACAGCGGCCGGCAGTAGTTGCGGCGCTGCGCGGTGTCGGCGAAGCCGGCGAGCAGATCGACGTAGGCAACCGCGTGCGCGATCTGCTGCAGCCGCGGCAGTTCGGGCTGCAGCTCGGCCAGCACCCTGTCGTAGAGCAGCTTCTCGCGCGCCAGCGAGCGCTCCTTGGCCGACAGCGCCTTGTCCTCGAAAGCCTTCAGCTCGGGCGTCAGGTAGCGCTCGGCGTTCTTCAGCGTCTGCCGGCGCCGGTAGTCGTCGGGCACCTTGGTCGCCTGCGCGTTGCTCACTTCGATGAAGAAGCCATGCACTCGGTTGTATTCGACCTTCAGGTTGGCGATTCCCGTGCGCTCGCGTTCGCGGGCTTCGAGTTCGAGCAGGAAAGCGCCGCAGTTGTCGTTGAGCGCGCGCAGCTCGTCGAGCTCGGCGTCGAAGCCGCTGGCCATGACGCCGCCGTCGCGGACGAGGCTCGCCGGCTCGGGCAGGATCGCCCGCTGTAGCAGATCGAGCGCCGCATGCGGCGTGGCCAGCTGTGCGTGCAGTTCGGCGAGCAGCGGCGCGGCGCTGTCGGTCAGCGGCGCGCGCAGTTCCTCGAGTAGCTGCAGGCTGTCGCGCAGGCTAGACAGGTCACGCGGGCGCGCGCTGCACAGCGCAATTCGCCCGGCGATGCGTTCGATGTCGGCAAGGCAGCGCAAGCTCTGGCGCAGCGCGCGCAGCGGCGACTCACCCGCGTCTAGGAGCATGGCGATCGCCGCGTGCCGGGCGCTGGGGATTGCCGGATCGCGCAGCGGGTGATGCAGGGCATGGCGCAGCAGCCGCGAGCCCATCGCGCTGCTGCAGTTGTCGAGCAGGCTGCACAGCGTCGGCGCCGGCTGGCCGCGCAGGGTCTCGGTGAGTTCGAGGTTGCGCCGGGTGGCCGTATCCAGGCCCAGATACGTGGCGTCGCGTTCGACGATCAGCGCCTGCACGTGCGGCAGCGCGCGCGCCTGCGTCGCCTGCGCGTAGCGCAGCAGCGCGCCGGCGGCGGCAATCGCCGGCCGCAGGCCGTCGGTGCCGAAGCCGGCGAGCGACGTGGTGCCGAAATGGGTGCGCAGCTCGCGATTCGCCGCCTCGACGTCGAAGTGCCAGTCGGGCCGGCGGGTGAGCGCGACGTCGGCGGCGAAGTCTGCTGCCAGGGTCTCGGCGACGACGATCTCGGCCGGGCGAATCCGTTCCAGCGTCGCGGCCAGTTTCGGCGGCGCGACCTCGCAGACGCGAAACTCGCCACTCGCCAGATTGATCCACGCCAGTCCGGCGAGCTGCCGGGTCATCGACACGGCGAGCAGCAGCGTGTCGCGCTTTTCGTCGAGCAGCGCCGCATCGGTCAGCGTCCCCGGCGTGACGATGCGCGCCACCGCGCGTTCGACCGGGCCCTTGCTCGTCGCCGGGTCGCCGATCTGTTCGCAGATGACCACCGATTCGCCCAGCCGCACCAGCTTGCCGAGATACTGTTCGACCGCGTGATACGGCACGCCGGCCATCCTGATCGGCTGCCCAGCCGACTGCCCGCGCGTCGTCAGCGTGATGTCCAGCAGTCGCGCGGCTTTTTCCGCGTCGTCGAAGAATAGTTCGTAGAAGTCGCCCATGCGGTAGAAGACCAGCAGCCCCGGATGCTGCGCCTTGATGCGCAGGTACTGCTGCATCATCGGGGTGTGTGATGGTTCTGTGGCGTCGGTTGCTTGTTGATTTTTCGCCATATTTCTCGCAAGCCGTTGATGTGTTTGTTTAATTCTTTGGTGTTTCGGATGTCGCGAGGCTCAGGGAAGTCCAGCTAGACCTATCCACACTTGGCTTTTCAGTATAGGTTTTTTGGTGTATTTTTCAAAACCTATACCGCCGAACCGGCGGGCCCTGAAAACCTATACTGAAAGATCGCCATGGGGTTCGATGCGAGGGCAATCAAGTTACTGCAGCCAGGGCAGCATATTACCAGTGCGGAGGCCCCTGGCCTTCGCGTAGAAGCCCACTCAGACCGAACGACATGGACTTACCGATACCGGAGCCCGCTCGATCAGCGGTTGCGGCAGGTTAAGATCGGCATGTGGCCAGCCGTATCAGTGCATGCGGCGTTTGTCGCCTGGGAGAAGTTGCGCGATCAGCGCGATTCAGGCCGAGATCCTGCTGCTGAGGCGCGATCCGAAAGAGAGCAGGCGCGGCTCGCCATCGTCGAGAAGGGTGCCGCAGCATCTCCGCCGTATACGGTGGCGCAGGCGTGTTACGACTACTGGCAAGGCCATGTTGCGCCGACGCGAGCGAGCAAGGGTGTTACAGAGGTCAAACGCATGTTCGACACGATGCTCTGCGATACGGGAAATCTGGAAGCGTCAAGAATCTCCCGTGCTCAAGCGTTTGATCTGATTAAGCGGTATGCCGAAACGGCGCCGGTGCAGGCCGGAAAACTGCGCGCGGAGCTAGGCGCAGCGTGGGACTACGCAGTCGACTCGGGAAGGCTGCCAGAGTCTTGCCCAAACTGGTGGCGGTTGATCATGCGGGGCAAGATCAGGTCAAAGGGGAAACAGATCGCTGGTGAGAAGGTTGGAACGGCGCAGAGGGTTCTGTCTGCAGACGAGGTTGGTGCACTGATTCGATGGCTGCCGAACTTTAGTCGGTTAATCGAGGACGCGCTCACTCTATACCTCTGGACCTGCACGCGCGGTGCTGAGATTGTCGGCATGGAAGGGAGGGAGATTCATCGGGAAGCCGATGGTCTGGTGTGGTGGGTGATACCGAAAGCACGAACCAAGAGTGCGCGCCACGAAAATTCCACGGACCTGCGCGTTCCCTTATTTGGTCGGGCTTTGGCTGTCGCCATGCGCCGGAAAGATCGTTACGGAGACGGGCTGCTGTTCCCAACCAAAACGCGTGACGGGAAAATCCGTGCCGTCGAGCAGAAGACCATCCAGGCGACGGTCTATTTTCGCCAGCCGTACTGCCAGACGCGGGTTGACACCACGCGGGCAAGGCTTCCCGTTTCGCGCTGGTCACCACACGATCTGCGGCGGACATCTCGCACCTTGCTTGCCGCAATGGGCTGTCCGGACGCGGTTGGAGAATCAATACTTGGGCACATGCTGCCTGGCGTGCTTGGTGTCTACAACAAGCACGCTTACGATTCTGAGCGGGCAGGGTGGCTCAAGCGACTTTCTGATCACCTGGAGTATCTTGCTGCTTCTGTGTAGCGACCCGCGGTTTTCTTGCTCCGGTGTTGGGTGGAGGTGGAAGGTCGGACGCCGGCCGTGATTCGGCCCATTCCTCTATTTCTCGCAGCAGCCACCCGACGCGTCGCACGGATATTTGCCGCGGCTGAGGGAAATGGCCAGATCCAAGGCGCACCATGGCCTGCACCGTTGATTCGGACAGGGTGAGCATTCTGGCCACAGTCGGAAGCTCGACGAAGATCTGCTTCATGGCCACGGCGCAGTCCTTGTGTCCTTTTTTTGGATCGCTCCGGATCGAATCTTCGCCCGTACCATCCCTGTTGCCCCCAGCCCCCGACCCCGTGACGGCGGTGATCGCCACTTACCTGGTTCCCGAGATGTCTCTGGCAGCGCTTTCCCTCACCGAATTCTCAGACTCCACCACCGGAGTAACGCTCGCGTCAGCCACCGTCTCGCTCGCCGTCTCCTTCCGCCGTGCCGCCAGCACCGCACGCGTTGCGATCTGCCGGATCTGTCCGGCCAGACGAAGAATCCGCCGTTTCCATTCATAGACGCCGCGCGCGTATTGGCTGTCGGTGATGACGCATGACAGCCAGAGCGCATCCAGGTGGGCCATCATCGCGTCGAACTCGCGGATGATCGCAAGGTACTTGATCGAGCGTGGCGAGGTGATCTGCACGTCGATGGTCTTGGCGCTGGTGTAGCCGATCGCGGTTTCGATGCCATTGCCCTCGGCAACTTCCTTCAGCCGCAGCGACTCCTTGCGAATCTCCTCCAGGGTCTGGTCGATCTGAGTATCGACCAAGGCATCGACTTCCTGCGCCTGCTCTTCGCTGCCGATGAATCGCAAGACCACGCTCAACGAGAACAGCGCGTTGGCGCACATCTCGTAGCCACGGTCGAAGATCTGCTGCGCGTGCAGTGAATTGAGCAAGGCCTTCTGCGTCAGGAAGGGCCGGCTGTTGTCCTGCCGGACCGATGGAATGTGCGTCGAATCGTTCCTCTGTCGCTGTGCCATCTGCCGTCTCCCGGAGTGTCGATCAACGCCAGCGTATCGCTTGCACTGCGAGCGCGACCTTCGAAAAGCGCCCGGAAGCGACGCATTTCAAACTCCTGCGACGACCGTAGCGGCAGAGAATTCAGCTATCTCTCGTTCCGTCTATGACGATCGAAGTGAAGGTAGCTGGCCTTCTTCATAAACAGCATTCTCTCCAACCCCCGGCGGGGTAGCCCCGTCTGGATACGGCGGCGTCCCTGCCTTCCTTGTCAGGAGGCCATATGCCCTCGTTGAACAAAGTCACCCTCATCGGCCATCTCGGCGCCGACCCCGAGGTTCGCTACACCCAGAACCGAGAAGCGATCGCCACGATCCGGATCGCGACGACGGAGATCAGTAAGGACAAGTCGTCCGGTGAACGCAAGGAAACCACCGAATGGCACCGCGTGATCTTCTTCAACCGTACCGCCGAAGTCGTCGGCGAGTACCTCAGGAAGGGCTCCCCGATCTACGTCGAAGGCCGCATCCATACCCGCAAGTGGCAGGACAGCGCAGGTCAGGATCGTTATGTCGTCGAGATCCTCGCCAGCGAAATGCAGATGCTCGGCGCTCGTCCATCGGCGAAGGACGCCAAAGCATCGGGTTCCGTCCCTCGTCGTGCCGACACGGTCTCGTCTGATCAGGCAAGCAGTTCAGCCGTCGACGAAGTGCCGGCCATGGAGCCGTTCTGAGCAGGTCGTCACGTCTTTTCCACACCGGGCGGTCATTCTCCCGGGTCGGGAGCCGACCGTCCTCCACCTCAGGAGGTTTGCTCATGGAACGTGTCATTCTCTTCCTCGCCATGCTGGCAGGGCTTCACTTGCTTCTGTCGTTTTTCCGCTCCGCAGCACAAGGCCTCAAAGGCTTCTTGAACCGTAGACCCGAAGCGACGGCAGCGCCAGAACCGGTGAAGGTCACGAGCACCCATTGGCAGCATTACGACCGACCGGCTTACCAGCGCCGGACCGGGATCGACATCGATCCCGCCAAGAGCAGTGAGGCTTCGTTTGAAGTGATCGCCTGAACGCTCATCCCCCTGCGGGGTATCGCCTCCGCATCAGGGGAGGGATGCCCTTTATTTTTTTATGGAGGCATCTCATGGCACTCGTTCTTCTTTCTTGCTGCATCACCGGCTGGATCATCAGCCGTCCGATTGTTCGCGCGCTGGGGCTCTGAACATGGCTTTCGACCCCGCACACGATCAAGTCGTGCAATCCAATGCGCTTCTCGTTCGGCTTTTCTCGGCGCTCTCGATGGCGCGCGCTTGCGATCTCCACGAGAGACTCCAGGCAGGGCGCACCGACCCGGAAACCCGCCAGCTGCTTCGACGGGCTCTGGCCCTCTCGAAGCAAGAACAAGCAGCGAACTGAACCACGCCCCGGCTTGCCGGGGCTTTCCCGAGTGCGTTTCCAAAGCGCCCTCCGGAAAGCAGCCTTTGATCGAGCGATTCTTCGCCCGAGCAAGTCGCGGTAGCTGGCCGCACGAAACAAACAGCATTTTCATCCACCCAGCCGGGGAGGCCCTCTCCGGAAGGGGCTGGTGACTCCGGCTTTTTTCTTCTGGAGGCACCATGGACGTCAGACATCCTGGCCTGCTGCGCATGCCGGCCAAGCAATACCACGCGGATCAATCGATCGGCCATTCGGGAATCATCAAGCTGCTCAAGAGCCCCGCGCATCTGCGCGAAGCCCTCGATCATCCGTCGCCACCCACGCCGGCGATGGCGTTTGGGTCCGCGGTTCACACCCACGTCCTCGAACCGGATCGTTTTTCCGAAGAGTTCGCGGTGGTCGAGAAGTTTGATCGCCGCACCAAGGAAGGCAAGGAAGCCGCCGCCCGCTTCGAACAGGAGAATCAGGGCAAAACCCTGATCACTTCCGACGACCTGGCGACATTGACCCGAGTGCGCGCCGCCGTTCACGCGCACGAGGGGGCGGCCCGCCTGTTCAAGCAAGGAGAGGCCGAGCTGTCGGCGTTCTGGACAGACCGGCTCACTGGGATCCCCTGTCGCTGTCGTCCGGACTGGTTCAACGGGACGGCCGTGGTGGATCTCAAGAGCTGTGTCGATGCCAGCAGCCGCGGCTTTTCTCGCGCCATCGCCAACCTCGGCTACGACATTCAAGCGGCGTTTTACGTCGATGGAATGAAAGCCGTGACCGGCAAGGAGCTGCCCTTTCTCTTCGTCGCCGTCGAGAAGGAGGCTCCCCATGCCGTGGCGCTTTACCGGGCCGACCCCGAAATCATCGAGGTCGGTCGCAAGAAGTACCGGGCAGCACTGCAGCTTCTGAAGTGGTGCCAGGACTCCGGCTGCTGGCCGGCTTACCAGCCCGGGGGTGAGATCGAATTGATCTCGCTGCCGCGTTGGGCCGCCAACGCCGACGCTTTCGAGTTCGACGCCGCCTGATCGGTGGCCATTGTCAGTTTATCAACCCCGGCGGGGAGACCAGTCCCCGCTCCGGGAGGCATGGTGTCTCCGCCATTTGTATTTGGAGGAAACCATGTCTCAAACCTTGCGTAACATCCAAAGCGCCCGTCAGGGAAATACGACCAGCGCGGTGTCTTTTCCATCGATGCTCGAACAGCTCAAGGGCGAAATCGCCCGCGCGCTGCCCAAGCATCTCAGCGCGGAGCGCATGGCGCGAATCGCACTGACTGCGTTTCGCATGAACCCGAAGCTGTCTGAAGTGGAGCCACGCAGTGTCGTCGCGGCGGTCATCCAGTCCTGCCAGCTCGGTCTGCAAATCGGCCTGATGGGCGAAGCGCATCTCGTCGCCTTCGGTAGCCAGTGCCAGTTGATTCCCGGCTATCAGGGGCTTGTGAAACTCGCGCGCAACAGTGGCAGCGTGCAGGACATCTATGCGCACGAAGTGCGGATCAACGACAAGTTCGACATCGTCCTGGGCCTCAACCGTTCCTTGATGCACGAGCCGTTGAAGAAGAACGGCTTCCCGGCGTCCGACGACGAGCGCGGGGCGATCGCCGGTTTCTACGCCGTGGCGGTGTTCAACGATGGCTCACGCACCTTCCACGCCTTGTCGAAGGAGCAGGTCGAGTGGGTACGTGACCACTCCCGCGGTTACCAGATGGCGAAGAAGAACCGAAAGGAGAGTCCCTGGGACACGCATTTCGTTCCGATGGGCCTCAAGACGGCCATTCGCCGCCTGTGCAATCTGTTGCCGAAATCGCCGGAGCTGGCCATGGCACTGGCCATGGACGAACTCAACGAACGTGGCAAGACCCAGAACATCGGGATAGCCGAGGCGATCGACGGCTCCTGGGCTCCGATCATCGACGACGAATCGAGTGACACGAAGGCCCAGGAGACGGGGGCGGGTGACCAGAAGTCCGGTCGTGAAGGTGGCAAACCGCCGCTCGATGTGCTCCTCACCAGCATCAGCCAGGCCGCATCCGTTGATGACCTCGACGAACGCTACGCCAAGGCTGAAGACGCTGCCGACGACGGCGATCTTGAGCAGTTGCTTCGCGCCTATCGCAGTCGCAAGGCGGCGTTGACCGACACGGCTTCACCGGCCAGTGCGATTGTCGGCGTAGCGAAATGAGCGCCCCGCGAGGAAGTGATTGCGGTGTCTCTATCCTTGGCCGATGGCCCGAGGCCACGACAAACGGCGTTGGTCGGCACCGAGCGAGCAGAAACACCTGGCGAAGGCTACCCGTGGTCTGACGATAACCTCGTCAGGCTCCACAGGCGCCTGTTGCACAAGTCGCTGCGCGCCTTGTTCGATTCGAGGGTCTGCGCCGCTACACGGGTGGAGATCCTCGACTGGCTGCTGTCCGAAAAGGACTGCTCGAACGCTTTCTCGTACCACGCGTGCTGCGCGCTTTCTGGCCTCGATTCCGAAGTGATTCGGGATCAGGTGCTAGAACGCTACCGGCGACGCGATCCCCGATAAACCCCCGGCGGCAACGCCGGGCTTTCCGCAGAGGGTTGATGCAGCCCTTTGCGGAAAGCAGATCCTGGCGTCGGCGTCGGGCCGGTGGAATTCTCCGTGTTGCTGCGAGGTGGTGCGCCCCAGGATTGCATTTCGGGACGGACATGGCTCAGGCGAGAGTTCTTGCCTGACACGATCTGACGACAGACCGAACTGCGCGCGCGCGGTGGACACAAGCAGGCCAGGACTCTGCAGCCGATGGTTGCCGCGGGTCGGCACGAGCTGTTCGAAGTGCTGCGACGCAAATTGTGATGCGAACGTCCGCTGCGCCGCGTAAAGAAGACGGGTGTGCGGTTGGCTCCAATGACTCCTCGTCGGCCAGAGCGGCCGTTCGCAAGGACCGGGTTCTCCGCGCCGAATACCCATTTTGAATGTCCGCTTTCGCTATTTCTTGCGTTCGCTGATCCCGGCCCGAAGCACCGCATTGGCGACGAAGTAACCTCAATGTTTGGCGGCCCACAGAAATCGGGTCCAAGTTGTTGTTGCGACTTCGCTAGTCAGCGGCCTCTCTCACGAACACTGGGTGTTGGTCCCGAAGCGTCTGCCGAAGTCCCCTGCCTACTGACTATCGAGCCCCAGCAAGTCAACCAGCAACTCCATCCGGCTGCTTGCGCCGATCTTGCGGTAGGCCTCCCGTAAGTGGCTCTTGACCGTATCTTCGCTGATAGAACAGCGCTGGGCCAACTGCGCGTTGGTCAGGCCACTGAGCAGGCTTTGTGCGGTGATCTCCAATTCACGCGGCGACAAACCGTAGTGGCTGAGGCGGCGGCGAATATCCTCGCGTCGGCGAAACGGTTCCAGGCTAATGATCGTCAATCGAGCACCCTGGCGCTGTGCCACGGCCCAATGATCGCTGGCGGCGCCGTTTTGGCCATTGCCGTCACCCAAGCCATCGCCGGTTTCCTGCAGGGAAAAGCGTGTCAGCAAGCTCGCCGCACGCCAGGGCAGGCGGTTTACGCGGTAGCGCTGGCACCCCAAGCGCAAGCTTGCCGAACCTGCGGGGGGCAGAACACCCAACACCGCCGCCGCACTTCCCTGCGGAATCAGGCGCTGCGCCACCGCGTTCATGAACAGCAGTTGGCCGCTCGCCCCGAAAACCAGGATCCCGATCTTGGCAAAGGTCGCCTGATTCGCCTCCCTGCGCCGCCAGGCAATCGCGCGCCCCAGGTGTGGCGCAATACGATCGAGCATGGCCACCTCGTCCCGGTCGAAATCCTTCTCACCTTTGCGCCGGTGCACGCTGACTGCAGCCAGCGGCTCCCCATCGAAGCCCACAACCGCAGCCAGCGCGTGGTGATAGGGCACTTTTGGCATGAAATCGGCAAACTCCGAACGGTCGAGTTCCTCTGGGCTTGCCACATCGGAGAGACGCACCGTCTGGTTGAGGACCAGGGTTCCGGGATCCCTGCGCGCGTAAGGGTCGAACGCGGCGTAGTGCTGAAGATAGGGGACATTGTTCTCGGGCGGGCAATCGAAGCAGAACGCCTCCTGCAGTTCGAACGTTTTCGGCTCAATGGGCAATAGCACACCGCTGGAGAACGCGAACAACTCCCGCAATCCCGTAAACAGCGAAGTCAGCATCTGACCACAATCATCGCGGTCGTAGATCAGCTCGATGATGTCCAGTAGCTGCTGCTGGCGGCGAAGCATGCCCTTCATCCCATCCCCCCGACGAGACGATCGTCTATCACGAGAAATCATAGATGCGGGCGAGCGGAATCGACAGAAAAAATCACACTTTCGAGTGATTCCCTATGTTAAAGCATGGTGATAGATTCACAGGTCACGATGGTCGGTGCCGCAGCTTGTGCTGATAGTCCCTGGTTCCTTCGTCAGCGCAGCAACCGTTGGCCGAAAGTCGTGAGGAGCGACTGCGAGTCGGCAACCGCTGAATCATCAAGGCTTTTCAAAAGGGGAAACACGGGGGAGGCAAGAGAATGTTCAGGATCGGGTGGATGTTCCGCGCGCTTGTCGCGTCAGTGGTGCTGCTCTGCGGGGCAGCGCAGGCCGTTACCATCAATTACCAAGCAAACGGTCTCTCCGTCTTCCCCGGACCGAATCGCTGGTCCTACGCGTACCAGCTAAGCGGCAACTTCGGTTCTTCCGAGGGGATCAATCTCCTCTATCCCGCGGTCGATTACGCCGACCTCGATCTGACCGAGCCTCCTGACCTTGGGGACTGGTCCAGCCTGCTCACGCAACCTGATCCTGCCTTCCCTGCTGACGGCCTGCTTGGCATCAACGCAATGGCCGTGCTTAGCCCCATCGATCTCCGCTTCACCGTCGAGTTTACCTGGCTGGGCAGCGGCCGCCCGGGTGACCAGCCATTCGAAGTCGTCGATGACTTCTTCAATGTCGTGGCTATCGGTCGCACGACCTTACCCGACCAGCACGGTGTTCCCGAACCCGGCAGCCTGCTGCTGGCCGGCGTTGCCCTGGGCCTGCTCAACTTGAAGAAACGTCTCTGCTGAAAGAGCTACCGCTGTACCGGCCGGCACCGTCACCACACCTGCCGCGAGTGTTGCCCATCCGGCCATTTGTCTCTCGTCATTGCGCGGAGAAATCCGCCAGATCGCCACACGCGGTCGCTGCCGGCCGCAGCCCAGGGGAGTCGAGTCATGAGCCAGCTTAACAAGAACGTCCGTGGTCGGTGCCGCATCAGTGCGCTGCTTTTCTCGCTTCTGCGCCGCGTCAGCGGCTGGCTCGATAGCTGGATCAAGCGCCACCGCGCGCAAGGGACCACAAGACGGGAGCAGCCGACCAACCGGTCGACTCTGCACTTCGAAGCCCTCGAACCGCGGCTTCTTCTCTCGGCAGACCTGGCGGCGGGCAGCCTGACCTACGCGGCTACCGCCCCGCTGCTCCCTGGAGACAACGTCAGCGCCCTGTTCGAAGTCCATCGCCCGGACAACGAAGCACTCTCGAACCCTATACGCATCGAGTTCTACACGTCGACCGACGCCAACCTCGATGCAGCCGACACCCTTGTCGGACAGGCCGACGTGGCCGCTGACCAGCTGCCACAGGGCACCCATCCGATCAACGCTTCCCTTGACCTGGCCAACCTTGCCGAGCCGGGCCAGTACCGCTTGATCGCCATCATCGACCCCGACAACAGCCTCGTGGAAAGCGACGAGACCAACAACCAGAGCCTGGCCACCGCGCCCCTGGACGTCCAGTTCGCGGTCGGCCAACTCCCCGGCCGCAGCCCGGTTTCGTCTCTTGACCTGACCGATGCCGACGGCACGCGCTTCACCCTGAGCATCGTCGGCCCCGGCGTTGCCCGCCTCGACGCGAGCGCCAATGGCTACCACCTGACCCTCAGCGACACCGACGCCAGCAGCCGCGTCGAGTTCGCCGGCAGCGGGGGCGACGGCCGCGTCATGCTCTCCGGAATCACCGCCGCGAATCCTCTCGGCAGCCTCGTCGCGCCGATCGCCAGCCTCAGGGGCGCCGCCACCTTCACCACCATCGGCAGCCTGAGCCTCGCCGAGATGTCCGCCGGCGCCAGCCTCGAAGGCAACAGCCTGGGCAGCCTCAGCGTCAATGAGGACGCCCTCGGCGACCTGCGCCTGGCGGGCATCGGCGCCAGCGGCTTTGTCCTCGGCCCGGTGCAGGTCGGCGGCGCCATTGCCGGCCTGTGGTCGATCAGCGGCCGCGCGCACAGCATCAACGCCGAAAGCACACGTGCCGACTGGCGCGCCAACATCAGCGCGCCGCTGACCCAGCTCGCCACTCGCGGCGACGCTTCCGGCCAGTTCGCGGCCGCCGCTCTGCAGATCCTGCAGGTTGGCGGCAACTTGCAGGGGATGATTCTGCGCATCGGCGCCAACCTTGGCAGTGACGCGGTCCTCGGGGGGACGGGCAGCGCTGCCGACGCCTTCGGCCCCGGCACGCTGGCCCGCATGCGCGTCAGCGGCGACATCGACGACAGCTTGATCGTCATCGGCCTCGACCCGCGCAACGGCACCTACTTCGACGGCGACGACCAGCAGGTCGGCAGCCCGACCAACCGCGTTCAGGAACTGCTCGTCGGCGGGCAGCTGACCGGCAATACCCGTGTCGTTGCCCCAGCCTTCCCGGCCAGTGTGCGCATCAACGGTGCCCTCGTTAGCCCGGGCAGCCTCGGCCAGCTCGCCAGCACGCCGCCCGACCTGACGGGGCCGACGCTCGTCGCCGGTCTGCTCGACGACAGCGGCGCATCGGCCAGCGACGGCATCACGCGCGACCCCAGCGTCGTCGGCCAAGCCAGCGATGCCGGCGCGGTCAGCCGGCTGCTGGCGGCGCTCGACGCCACGGCCACACCGGCCCTGATCGACCTGAGCAGCGCGCTGCAGGCCGACGGCAGCTTCGTGCTGACGCCCGTTCTGCTGGACGGACTCGCCGGCGGCAGCCTGAACGACGGCAGCCACACCCTCCGCCTGTTCGCCGAGGATGCGGCCGGCAACCGCTCGGCGCCGGCCGAGCTTTCCTTAACGCTCGACCGCAGCGCGCCGGCGGTCGGCCTCGAACTCGATCCGGCCTTCGATACCGGCCAGCCCGGCGACCAGCAGACGACCGCCTCGCCGGTCGATCTGCTGGTCAGCAGTGAGCCCGGCAGCCGCGTCGAACTGCTCGACGCGCGCGGGCAGACGCTCGACGACGCCATTGCCGACGCCAGCGGCAGCGTCCGTTTCTCGGCCATCGCGCTGCTCGTTGGCGAGAACCGCTTCAGCGCCCGCGCCACCGATACCGCCGGCAACCACGCGCTCGCCGATCTGACGCTCACCCGCCTCGCTCCCGACACCACCGGCCCGGTCGTGACGCTGCAACTCGCCAACGATAGTGGCGCCAGCGCAAACGATGGTGTGACCCGTGACGCCACGATCTCCGGCACGGTCAGCGACGAAAGCGCGATTGCCTCGCTGCGCGCCGGCTTCGGCAGTGACCCGGCGGGCTTCACCAGCATCCTTGACACTCTGCAGGGTGACGGCAGCTTCACTCTGGACGCGGCGCGTCTGGTGCTACTCAACGGCGGCACGCTGGACGACGGCGAGCACACGCTGCGCGTGCTGGCCGCCGACAGCGCCGGCAATACCGGGGAGATCGGCGAACTGGCCTTCAGCCTCGACAGCGCTGCGCCGGCGGCGCCGACGATCGATCTGCTGGCCAGCAGCGACAGCGGCCGCAGCGACTCGGACGATCTGACCAACGACGCGACGCCGACGCTGGCGATCACAGCGGACGCTGACAGCGAGATCACGCTCTTTCTCGGCGGCTTGCCGATCGCCACGCTCGCCGGGCCGGGTGGCGAGGTGACGGTCGAGCCGCTCGCCGACGGCAACCACGTCTTCAGCGCGCGGGCCGTGGATCTCGCCGGCAACCCGAGCGCGCTCGGCAGCCTGCAGATCCGGGTCGATACGCAGGCGCCGCAAGGCACCGTCGTCAGCCTGCATCCGGACAGTGACAGCGGCGTCTTGGGAGACAACGTCACCGAGAACGCCAGCGTCCGGCTGAACGTCACGACCGAAGCAAACGCGCTGACCGAGTTGCGCAATGGCCTCGGCAACCTGCTCGGCACGCTCGCCGCCGACGACACGGGCAACGTCAGCTTTGCCCAGGTTCCCCTGGCGCTGGGCAACAACATGTTCGACGTTACGGCAAGCGACGCCGCCGGCAACCGCAGCACAGCCAGCCTCAACGTGACGCGTATCGAGGGGCAGGCGGGCGACACGCTGGCGCCGACGCTGGTCGCCGCGCTGGCGGTCGATAGCGGCCGTTCGGCGAGCGACGGCATCACCAACGACCCCACGGTCAGCGGCCGTGCCGACGACAACTACGGCGTCATCCGCCTGTGGGCGGCGCTCGACCCGGCGGCCGGCGCTGATGCCGATGGGGATCTCAGTGCAGCGCTGGCCAGCAATGGCGATTTCCTGATCACCCGGTCGCAGCTCGACGGCCTCGCTGGCGGCAGCCTGGGCGATGGTGCGCATGTCCTGCGCCTGCAGGCCGGGGATACCGCCGGCAACCGCTCGGTGGCCTTCGATCTGGCCTTCGTGCTGGATACCGTGGCGCCACCGCTGACGAGCTTCGGTCTCGACCCCGGCTCCGACACCGGCGAACCCGGCGATCTGCAGACCAGCGCGAGCGTCGCGACGCTGATCGGGCTGGCCGAGGCCGACACCGACGTCCGCCTGATCGCGCCCGATCGGCAGACCCGTGCCGACGCCAGCGGCGCGTTCGGGTTCTCCGACCTGCCGCTGCTTCCCGGTGACAATGCCCTCGCCATCGAACTGACCGACCTCGCCGGCAATACCGGCCAGGCAAACCTGACCGTCACCCGCGTCGACCCCACGGTCGAAGACCCCGTCGCACCGGTACTTGCCGCTGCGCTGCGCACCGACACCGGCCGCAGCAACAGCGACGGCATCACGCGCGATGCGACGATCGCCGGCGTGGCCACCGACGACACGGCCCTGAGCGTCCTGCGCGCCGGCTTCGGCAGCGACCCAGCGACCTTCGTCGACGTGCTCGACACGGTACAGGCGGATGGCAGCTTCGTCCTCGACCTGCCACGACTGGCGCTGATCAACGGCGGCGCGCTGCCCGACGGCAACTACACCTTGAGCCTGCGCGCCGAGGACGCGGCCGGCAACGCCGCGGCCACCCGCGTCGTTTTCGCGCTCGATACGCAGGCGCCGGCGGCGCCAAGCGTTGGCCTCTCGCCGGCCTCTGACACCGGCGCCGTCGGCGACGGCGAGACCGAAGCCGCCCGCGTCACGCTCGTCGGCGGCACCGAAGCCAACGCCGACCTGCTGCTGCTCGAAACTAGCACCAACGGCGTCGCCAGCAACAGCGGCCGTTTCTTCCTGCCCGACGTGCCACTTGCGCTGGGCGACAACAGCATCACCGTGCGCGCGATCGATGCTGCCGGCAACGCCGCGCAGACCAGCCTGCTGCTCCAGCGCAGCGCCACTCAGACCAGCGGCGATGCCGTGCTGCAGTGGAACGACATCGCGCTGGCGGCGATCCAGCTCGACGCCAGCACGCCGCCGGTCGCCACCCGCGGCCTGGCGATGCTCAGCATCGCCGTGCTCGATACGGTCAGCGCCTTCGAAGGCACGCCCGGCTATTACGTCAGCCGCAGCGCGCCGGCCGGCGCGTCGCTCGAAGCGGCGATCGCCGCCGCCGCCGAGCGCTTGCTTTCCTACCTCTACCCGGCGCAGCAGGCGAACTTCGCCGCCGCCTTCGCCGCGGCGCTGGCCGGCATTCCCGATGGCGCGGCGAAGACCGACGCCGTCGCGCTCGGCCGCTCGATCGCCGACGACGTCATCACCCTGCGCCGCGGCGACGGCTTCGACGATTTCGTCGACTTCAACGGCGGCACGCTTCCCGGCCAGTGGCGGGCGACCGCGCCGATGTACGCGGTCGCGCTGCTGCCGCAGTGGGCGACGCTGCAGCCCTTTGCCATGGGCAGCCCGAGCGAATTCCGCCCGGCGCCGCCGCCGGCGCTCGATTCGGCGACCTATACCGCCGACTTCGACGAGGTCAAGGCGCTCGGCAGTGCCGCCAGCAGCGCGCGCAGCGCCGAACAAACCGAGAGCGCGCTCTTCTGGGCCGACGGCGCCGGCACCGCGACGCCACCCGGGCACTGGAACCGGATCGCCGCGACGCTGGCCACCGCCACTGGCAACAGCCTGGCCGCCAACGCGCGCCTGTTCGCCCAGCTCAACGTCGCGCTCGCCGATGCGACGATCACCGCCTGGGACGCCAAGTACCACTACAGCGCCTGGCGGCCGATCACCGCCATCCGCGCCGCCGACGCCGATGGCAACGACGCCACCACGGCCGACGCACAATGGACGCCGCTACTGATCAACCCGCCGTTCCCCGAGTACGTTTCCGGGCATTCGACCTACAGCGGCGCAGCCGACGCGGTCCTCACCAGCGCCTTCGGCCAGAACGCCGCATTCACCATCGGTTCGGACGGACTCCCCGGCGTTCAGCGCAGCTTTGCCAGCATCCACGACGCTGCCGAGGAAGCCGGGCGCAGCCGCATCTACGGCGGTATCCACTTCGAGTACGGCAACCAGGCCGGCCTGGCGGCTGGCCGCGCGCTGGGCCAACAGGTCCTCGATGTCTTTGCTGCCGGCGTCGATACGCAGGCGCCGCGCTTGTTGCTCGACCAGGCCGAAGGGCTGGTAACCGCCAGCAACCTAAACTTCAGCGGTCGCGTGCTCGATGCGCTGTCCGGCGTCGTGACGCTGGAAGGCGCGCTGGACGCCGACAGCCCGGTTTCGATCGCCTTCGACGGCGAAGGACGCTTCACTGTGGGAACGGCGTTCGCCCTCGACGGCTCGGCGGACGGCTTGCACACCCTGACGCTGACCGCGACCGACGCGCGCGGCAACCGCAGCGCGCCGCTCACGCTCGACTTCACACTCGATACCCAAGCGCCGGCGATCGGCGTGACGAGCATCACCGATGGCGACGCTCTGAGCGCTGCCTCCAGGCTCGCCGGGAGTGCCGATCCGACGGGCTCGCCGCTGATCCGGCTCACCTACGCCTTCGACGGCGGCCAGCCGATGCCGGTGCCGTTCGACGCCACGACCGGCCAGTTCGATACGGCCTTCGAGCTTGCGAAACTCGCTACGGGCACGCATGCGCTGACCCTCGAGGCGACCGACGCCGCGGGCAACCGGGCGGTGAGCACGCTGAACCTGACGCTGCCCGAACTGATCCCGCTGACGATCAGCCGCGCGACGCCGAGCAGCGGCGCCGATGACGTCGGCGCGACCTTCCGGCCGCAGGTCTTCTTCTCGCGGCCGGTGGACGTGACAACTCTAAACAGCAGCAACTTCTACGCCACCGACACGACTGGCGCCAGGCTCGCCGCGACGATCGTTCCCGCCGTCGACGGGAGCTTCGCCTGGCTGTTCCTGCAGAACCCGATGCCCGGCGCGTCGACGATCAGCATCCACGTCGTCGGCGATACCATCCGCGCAGCCGACGGCGGCCAAGTGCTCGACGCCGACGGCGATGGCACGGCCGGCGGCAGCTTCGCGTACCGCTTCACGACGGTCAGCGTCACGCCGATCGCCGGGACGACGATCACCGGCCGGCTGCTCGACCCGGGCGACGACCTGAAGCCGATGACCTTCGACGACATCCGCTCCGGTGCCGACGGCGTGCTGCACACGGCGGATGACGTCTTCCTCAATCCGATTGCCGGTGCCAAGGTCTACATTCTCGGACTGGAAGGCAACGTCGTCTACACCGACGCCGACGGTTGCTTCCACCTCGACCAGGTGCCGGCCGGCAACGTCAAGCTGGTCATCGACGGCCTCACGGCGAGCAACGCGCCCAGCGGCGCGTTCTACCCCGAGATGGTGCTCGATTTGACGATCGAGGTCGGTTACGACAACACCGTCATGGGCAGTATGGGCACGCGCGAAGCGATGGCGGCCAACGAGGAGCGGCAGGAGGTCTATTTGCCGCGCTTGCAGACGTCGATCCTGCAGACGGTGAGCGGCAGCACGACCACCGACATCGGCGTCGATGCGGCCTCGGCACCGAATCTAACCGACGAGCAGCGCGCGCAGCTCAAGCTCGAAGTGCAGCCGGGAACGCTGATCGATGCCGACGGGGATGTGATGAGCGGTGGGCAGGTCGGGATCAGCACCGTGCCACCCGAGTTGGTGCGGGACATGCTGCCGCCAGGGGTGCTGCAGCATACCTTCGACATCACGATCCAGGCGCCGGGCGTGGCGGCGTTCGCGACGCCGCTGGAGATCACGTTCCCGAATGTGTTCAATGCGGCGCCGGGGACCAAGTTGAACTTCCTGTCATTCGATCACACCACGGGGAGGCTAGTAATCGAGGGGACGGCGACGGTGTCGGCTGATGGAAAGTCGGTGACGACAGACCCGGGACAGGGGATTACGAAGCCGGGGTGGCATGGGCTAACGCCGCTTGGTGGAAGACAACTGTTGAAAAAGGGACCTCCATGCGCTAACGCCTCGGATGTCGTAGAGGCCGTTCTCGACAGCGCGGGAAAAAGCATTTGGTCCGCGGTCAAGGCAGGGAATAACGCGCGCGAACTGATAAGCAAGTTGGTAATCGGGAAAGCTCCTTTTGGTGTAATCTCGGGTTTGTCCATATTCGAGACTGTATACCAGCTCCTTACGGTAGGCGGCCAACAGAATCAGGACCAAGCTGTTGCGACCGCTACGGGTCTCCTTCTCAGTGCCACCGGCGTGATCCCTGTGCTGGGGCAGATTATTGCGACCGGCGATCTCATTATCAACGTCCTTGACGCAGCCAATGCCTACTATGATCTCAAGACTGTGTTATTGGAACTTAAGCTTAAGACCCCTTGCAACAATCCGAGCGGCGTTGATCCACAGCAGGTGGCGGACGATGGTGCTGATGCCATTGATGACCTTATCTCGCGCGCGACCAATCAGCAGGGGTTGCTGGAGCAAATGAGGCAGGACGCTGAAACAATTCAGCAGCAAATTCCAAACCTTATTCCCCCGCCCCCGCCACTGCCTCCCGCGGTGCCACCACCTTTTACACCGCCACCGGCCGCAATTAATGCGGTCACCACAGCACTACAATCGTACATCAGCACCGCCCGTCAAATCATCATCGCAGAAAATCCGTTCTACGCATCGCTGAGAGATATAATAGATGCCACGGCAAAGCTTCTCGACTTGTACACTACGTGCGAGGTGATCATCGGGCAGGCGGGTGGTGGTGGTGGTGGTGGTGGTGGCGGTGGTGGTGGTGGTGGTGGTGGTGGTGGTGGTGGCGTTACCCCATTGAATTCGCGTATGTATTGGACTGCAGAGATCGGTGAGTCCACAATTATTTCGGGATCGGCCAACAGCAATGAAGCCATCGATTTTTTTTCACCACCGAATACGCTGATACGCATCAGTGCTTATGAACCCTCCACGCACAGGAGCGGCTCACTGGTTTTCATATCCGGCCCGACGGGTCAAGTCGTTAGCCGGTGCATTCCGGTGGTAGATTCCAGCCGCAATTCGGATCAAGACGGAGACGGCCTTCCAGACAGCGTCGAGCGTGTAGTCGGTACCAGCAGCACGGCACCTGACACAGACGGCGACGGCATTACTGACTTTGCGGAAATCCAGCAAGGCCTCGACCCCCTTGGCGGCCGAGCCCTCCCCACCGGCATCGTCGCCACCCTCCCGCTGCAAGGCCAGGCCAAAGCGGTCACCCTTGAAGGCTCAACCGCCAGCGCCGAAACCCAGACCGCGTACATTGCCACCGGCAGCTACGGCCTGGCGATCGTCGATGCCTCGCGCTTCCAGCGGCCGCTGGTTCTGGGTCAGCTCGATCTCGCCGGCGACTCCGTCGACGTCGCGGTCGATGCACGTCTCAACATCGCCGCCGTGGCGGCTGGCTCAGCGCTGCACCTCGTCGATGTCTCCGACGCCACTGCTCCGGTCCGCACGCAAACTATCAACATCCCCGCCGTCCAGGTCGAGGCGGCGAATGGTATCGTCTATGCTGCCGCGAACTGGGGCATCGAAGCCTACAGCCTGCTCACCGGGGAATTGCTCCAGGTGTTGGCGGTCGGATCGGCGAACATCACCTCAGTCGCGCGCGATGGCGGCACGCTCTTCGCGCTTGATGCGAACCGCGCGTTGCATGCCGTCGACATCTCTGGCTTATCGATGTCCGTGCTGGGCAGCCTCGACCTCCCCACCGCGAACGGGAAACTCTTCGTCGGCGACGCCATCGCCTACATCGGCGCCGGGGATGGCGATACCGGCGGCTTCGTCACCGCCGACGTCGCCGACCCCACGGCGATGACCCTGCTCAGCGAAGTAGACAACAACAACCTGGAAGGCGAGGCGATCATCGCCAACGGCTCCGGCTTGGGCATCGCCATTGGCCAGCTCAAGTTCTTCCCTGCCTTGCTGAGCTCCGGGCTCGACGTCGTCGATCTCCGCGACCCAACCAACACCGGTGCCCTCCTGACCCGCATCGACCTGCCGGCGCGTCCCTTCGACATTGCGATCGGTGCGGGCATCGCCTTCGTAGCCGGCGGGACGAGTGGCTTGCAGGTGGTCAACTACCTGCCCTTCGACAACCAGGGACAAGCGCCGACGATCACCCTCAGTGCGCCAAAGGCCGACCGCGACTCTGTGACGCCGGGTATTCAGGCACTCGAAGGCTCGCTGATAGACGTCAAGCTCGACGTCAACGACGATCAACAGGTACGCAACGTCGAGCTGCTGCTCGACGGTCAGGTGGTCGCCAACGACGTCTCCTTCCCCTGGAGCGCGACCGTCGCGCTGCCCACCCTGGCGGCCACGACCACCGCCACCGTCCAGGCGCGCGCCACCGACACCGGCGGCAACACGACGCTTTCTAACGCCCTCGTCGTCGACCTTGTCCCCGATACCTTTGCGCCAACGATCGTTGCCAGCAACGTCGCCGACGGGTCGCGCCACGCCCAGTCCTTCCGCACCGTGCGCCTGCGTTTCAGCGAGGCGCTCGACGCCGCCGGAATCACCGCCGACCACTTCCGCTTGCTTGACGCGGGCAGCAACGCGATTCGCCCCGTCGACATAGCCCTCGGTGCCGGTGGCCAAGTCGTGACGATGACCCTGCCGACGCTGGCGCAAGGCAGTTACCGTCTCGTTATCGATGGCGACGTGGTCACCGACCGTGCAGGCAACGCATTCGGTAACGCAGGACAGATCATCAGCGCTTTCGAGATCTCCGAAGCGACGATCGAATGGGTGGCCCCGGCGGGCGGCGACTGGAATAACCCTGACAACTGGGATCTGGGCCGGGTGCCGGATTCCATCGACGTGGTACTGATCAACGGTGCCCCCGGTGCGCCAATCAACTTGAGCGGCGCGCCCGTTCGCTTGCAGGGGCTCGAGACCTTCAATCCGCTCAATATCTCGACGACGGTCGTGGTGGATCACGTTATAGCCGCGCATCAGTCAATCACCCTTAGTGGCGGGACTCTTTCGCGAGCGACGTTGGACATTGACGTGGGCAAGAGCTTGATCGCTACTAACAACACCAACAACCGTCTGATCGGGGTGACGGTAAATGGCGATCTGGATCTCAATAGCATCTTCGCGCATCTGCGGGTCAAGGATCTCGTCTTGAACGGTGTCGCCAGTCTGTGGCGCGACGCGTCGCTGGCTTTCGAAGGCACGCAGCGGCTCGAGGGCAATGCCACGGTCGAGTTTGTGAGCGACGGCGCCGATGCTGTTCTGGAGATGCAGGCTGCTGGTGTGCTGACCCTGGGCGCCAACGTCCTGGTTCATGGCGGCTACGGGATGATCGGGGGCTCTCGGCGCTTCGGCGAGGCGATGGAACTGGTGAACGAGGGCACCATCCGTGCCGACAGCAGCGGGCGCTTCCTCCAGCTGGGCGATGGCGTGCGCCTGACGACGCTCACCAATGCCGGGACGATCGAGGCTGCCAACGGCGGGAGGCTCGAAGTGCGTGCGGAGAATATCAGCAACCAGGCGGGGGCAGAGATAACCACCGCTGGAGGCAACCTAGTCGCTGGCGGCACCAGTTTCACCAATTCAGGTTCCATCGAGGCAGCGGACGGGACAATCACGATATCGAACACCACCTTCAACAGTGCGGCAACAATTCGTGTAGCCGCTGGCGCTCGGATACAACTCTCGGGCATGGTGACGATGCTTCCGGCGTCGATCCTTGAGGTGGTGTTTGGTGGCGTTCTGGCGAGCGAGATTGGACAGTTTTCCTCGACTGGATCGCTCGCCCTAGACGGCATGGTCAGGGTGTCTTTGAGCAGCGGCTTCGTGCCGTCACTCGGCGATGAGTTCGCCTTCCTAAGCTACAACGCGCGTAGCGGACAGTTTATCGGGGTGGATGAGGCCGACGGGACACCGGGCGTTGGGTATGACCTAACTTATGGTCCGATCGACGCGACCCTAAGGGCAGTACTGGGGTAGGCGAGCGGACGGTGAAAACCAGCGCTTGGCGCTTCCGCCGTTAACGCTGTCCGTAGCCCCCGGGCGCCGGGGGCGGCCTTCGCTTACGCTCTGCAGGCCATCGACTGCGGAGGCGTTCTCGGGTGCCGGATCATCACCTTCAAGACACCAAGTGGCGCGCTTGCGTCGTTCTACGATCCGGTTTCCACTGGGGGGAAAAGCTTTGTTCCGAAACTTCGCCAGGTCGGGACTGGCCAACGAAGACTCTCAGAAGCAGACATTCGGAGCCGTCTTGCTCGTCATAGGATTATCGTTCTACGAATGGCGGCTCTGGCCGACAACCAGACGTAGAGCGCCGCGTTCCGAATGCCCGCTTCAAAGCAAACACCCGACGCTGATTGTGGTCGCTCGCGCCGCCAAATTCCGCCGCCAATTTTTGCCGCCAAATTCGTGCGGTTTTACGCCGCCGCTAGCGCCGCTCCGTGGTGCTGGCGAAGCGAGGCCGTTGGAAATCGCTTTCAACCGCGCCGTTCGTCCTGCGGACGCACCGAGATGCCCTGTCGTCGAATTCGATCTGATCAGGACGCATTTCGCCTGCCGTAGGTCAAAGTGCCTGCGTAACATCGTAGCTGTTTCCTCCCCTGCAGCACTTTCCCCGGCCACCGTGCCGGGGCTTTTCGGAGGGGGTTCGGTGAGCCTCCTGCGAACAGCCCATTGAGTTTCGATCCCGCACCGTAAGGCGCAGGATGGACGTGTGGTAGCTGGCCACGAGAAAACAAACAGCATCATGACCCCGCCGGGGAAGCGTATCCCGGCAGGGCTACCTTCATGCCGCGCGGAACGTTCCAACCGGCCTTGCCGTGGCCTTCCCCAGGACCCCGGCATGGGGTGCTTCGGAAGGTCCCGACCGGGACATTCCATGGAGGCACCTGCAATGAAACAGTCTTATCAAGCACAGAGCGTCAAGGAGGACGCACGCGGGCGCTGGGAGCGGGTCCTGCCCGATCTGGCGCCGGCATTGAAAGAGGCTGTGGAGCGGCGAGGGAAGCATGTCCCTTGTCCGGTCCATGGTGGTCGGGATGGCTTTCGGGTTTTTCCTGACGTCGATCAAACCGGCGGCGGAGTCTGCAACACCTGTGGCTTTTTTGCCGACGGCCTGTCTTTGCTGATGTGGGTCAACGACTGGGATTTCAGTCGCGCGATCCGCGAAGTGGCCGAGCATGTCGGCGGCCAGCCCGTCAGCAGCACCCGCAGGCAAGGGCCGTCGGTCGCAAGCGGTATGTCCGACGACGCCACCCACCGCGAACACCTCAATCGCACGTGGCGGGAATCCCTCCCGCTAACGCACCCGCAAGCCGAGCCGGCGCGTCTCTATCTGGCGCGGCGAGGTCTGTCGGCAACGTCGCCACAAACACTGCGTTTTCATCCCGAGCTGGGTTACTACGCCGATCGGTGTCTCGTGGGGCGCCATCCAGCCATCCTCGCCCAGGTCACCGGGCAGGGGGGCGATGCAGTGACTCTCCATCGCACCTACCTGACGGTTGATGGCCACAAGGCGTCGGTCGACGTGCCCAAGAAGCTGATGCGCCATCCCTCGGCGCGACAGCTAACCGGCGGCGCCATTCGGTTGATTGCTCCCGGGAGTCGCCTGGCGGTGACCGAGGGCATCGAAACTGCGCTTGCCGTCATCGAAGCCACCGGTCTTTCCGCCTGGGCGACCGGAAACGCCCATCTTCTGGAAACTTTTGTTCCACCTCCCGGCGTGCGCCAGGTCCTGGTCTTCGCCGACAAGGACCGGCCGTCGCGACAGCACCCGTCCGGACACGGACAGGAAGCGGCGAGGGCATTGGTGACTCGGCTCTGGGCCATGGGGATTCAAGCCGGTGCGATTGCGCCAGCACTTGCGATTCCCGACGGCCAAAAAGGGGTCGATTGGCTCGACGTGTTCAATCTCGCAGGGAAAGCAGGTTTTCCCACGCTCGGCAGCGTCGACAAGGCGCTCACCCGGGCCGCCTGACGAGGAGGTGACCATGTACGGCGTCATCGACTTCAGCCGGATCACTACCCGGCCAGGCGGTGTCGGGCCTTTCGCACCGCCAGTCGGATGGCAGGGCGACTACCGGCAATACCTGCAAACCCGCTTCGATGGGGACATCGGTGTGCGACAACAGATCCTCGTCGTCGGCCGAATCCTCGTTCGTCAACCGGACGGTACACGCGCCAGGTTTCTCGGTCCGCATGGCGTCGAGGCACGGAAATTTGCCCTTTCCGCAGGCTCATCAATCAGCCGCTGCTAACGCAGCAGACTTACCCGGCCTTGGCCGGCTTTTCCATCCCACGGGGAGTGTATCGCTCCCCGACGGGGACGGTGCCTTCCCGTTTTTCACTGGAGGCACCATGTACGACAAATTCGCACCCCTTCTCGAACAGGCCCTCACCGAGCCCGGGATTGTCAGTCAGGCTTTTCGCCGGTTTCACCGCTTCAGCGTCGGCAACCAGATCCTGGCGGCCGTCCAGCTCCGTCAAAAGTGCCTGCCCCTGTCGCCCATCGCGAGCTTCAGTCGCTGGAAAGCCCTGGGTCGGTCCGTCTGCAAGGGACAGAAAGCACTCTCGCTGTGGATGCCGATCACCGTCAAACGTCGCGGCACGAACGCGGTTTCTGACGACTCCGGCGATCCCGGCGGCAGCGAAGAGGTATTTACGCGCTTCAAACTGGCGCCGCGCTGGTTCAGCCTGGAGCAGACCGAAGGTGAGGCCTACGCCGAGCCCGTCGAGTCGCCCCATTGGTATGCCGAAGCGGCTTTGGCCGCGCTGGACATCACCCAGGAGCACTTCGATTACCTGGACGGCAACGTCGAGGGCTATGCGGTTCAGCGCCGCATCGCGGTCAGTCAGTTGGCCGAGCATCCCCACTCGACGCGTTTTCACGAGATGGCTCACGTCGTTCTCGGGCACACCCTGGAAGGCGACTGCCGTGACGCCCCGTCGACGCCAAGAAGTGTTCGCGAAGCCGAGGCCGAAGGCGTGGCCTTTCTCCTGTGCTCGATCCTCGAGTTGCCAGGCCGGGATGAGTCGCGAGGTTATATCCAGTCGTGGCTCAAAAACGGTCAGCTCCCGGAAAAATCGGCACAGCGGATCTTCAGCGCCAGCCAGAAGATTCTCGAAGCCGGCAGACCCGTTAGTCAGCCAACCGTAACGCATTAAGCCGCAATCTTTGAACCCCGCGGGGCGCGCATCGTCCCGCAAGGGGAGGGTGCCGCCCCGTTTTTCTATTGGAGGCACCCCAGATGATCCATTCAAGCAATCGCGAACTCCTTTCGATCGTGCTCGGCGACGAGGCAGCATTGCTCGCCACCCGCTCGCTGGCCGAGCTTTTCGGGCTGCGCGCGCCTCGGCAGACCGCTACCCTTGGCACGGCACAGGAGCTTCTTCCCTATGCCGTGCCTGACCGACTGATGGCGGCCCGGGAACTCCTTCGGCGCGCCCTGGCGGACGAGCTTGCGGAATCGCCTGTCAGCTTGTCTTCACCGACGGCGGTTGGCGATTACCTGCGTCTGTTTCTTGGCGGGCAGGAGTACGAGAGTTTCGTCGCGCTGTGGCTCGATGGGCAGAACCGGCTGATCGCCGGGATCGAGCTCTTTCGCGGGACGGTGACCCAGACGTCGGTCTACCCCAGGGAAGTCGTCAAGGCCGGCCTGAAACACAACGCCTGTGCCGTCATCCTGGCACACAACCATCCCTCGGGGCATCCCGAGCCGTCACGCGCCGACGAGCTGCTGACCAGCGAGCTCAAGAACGCCTTGGCGCTCGTCGACATCCGGGTGCTCGACCACTTCATCGTGGCCGATAGCGCGGTCATGTCCTTCGCAGAGCGGGGGCTGATCTGAAAAAAATACCCGCCACCTCGGCGGGTATTTTTGTCTGCAGCAGACCGGCGATGAACGGTCGAATGTAATTGCTAATTACAAGGCTGTTTGATGAACGTAATGATCAGCGAAGCCGACCGGAAAAGACCACCGTGCCGCGAACAACGGCGTCGTCTGGCAGACGCATGATCGGTGTCGGCCAGTTGGGATTGAGCGTCTTGAGAAAACGGCCTTCCGGCGTGAGCACCAGCCGTCGGAAGAGAGCGGTTTCGCCATGGAGCACCACGACATCCTTACCGTGCGCGGCGGGAACGCGCGGGTCGACGAAGAGAATCTCGCCTTCGCGGTAGCCATCATTTCCATTCATCGCCTCGCCGAGCACCGGGAGGGCGAAAGTCTCGTCGCTGTGCTCAACGGGGCAAGCCAGCCCTGCACCCTGACCGCCGTCTCCCGATGAGTCGGTGGGCAAGAGCTGTTCCCAACTCAGCACCGGCACCACGCCACTGGCGAGCATGTGGGCTGAGATCGGCTCCCGGCCAGCCAACTGATCCGGCGTGACGCCGAGCTCGGCGGCGAGCTTTTCGAGCGTGTCCTGCCGCGGATGTTTGGCCTTCGAGCGTTCCCTGAGAATCCGGTTGATGGCCGGCTGCGAGACACCCGAACGATGGGCCAACTCGGTCTGATTCAGGCGATTTTTGCTCATCAGCGCTTCAAGGATTTCTGCCACCGGGTTTCCGCCGGTGGCTGCTGTGGAGTCGATCTTCATCATAGATCATCCGATTTGTGGTTGTACTATGCTTTAAGTGTAATATATAATGCGCTCATGTGGCAACTTATTGATTGTCTATCATGGAAAAGCGCGACGTACTCAAAATCAATAGGCAGTTCCTGTTGCTCACGCGCCAGCTGGCGCGGGAGGGAAGGGCGGCAGAGATCATGACCGGCTTACCCCGTGCCGTGATCGAGAAGGTCGCCTCGCTCGACATGGACGAAATCGACGAGCTGGCGGAGACGGTCCCCGTGTCGCTTTACACCTTCCGATTGACGGACTCGGCGCTCGAGCGGCTGCTGCAGATGCCCAGGGATGCGAAAAGCACCTACGCCGAAGCGACGCTGCTCTAACGGTCATGTCGGCGCTGCTTGCCCTTGATGAGTTGGAAAACAGCCGGGTGGCCCATGAGCTGATCCGTTTGCGCCTGCGCGTGCCGATCGTTCATTACCTGACGAACATCCATCCGAAGCCGCTGCGAATGCGCTGGCGGCAGATCCACGGTGAAAGTCCGCACAACGGGAAACTGCCGGACTCCGTCAGACCCTTCATCACCAACCCGATGATGCTGGCCAAGCTCTCCAGTTTCGTTGCCCTCTACAACCGTCTTGACGAGGGGGATGGCCGGTCGGTCACCGCAGCGATGCTGTTGTCGGCGTGGGAAGTGCATGTTCGTGTCGGCAGCGCTGGTCTGGACATCAATGCCGCGTGGTACGCGATCAGGGATGTGCGATCGAGGATCGTCGGCTGGGAGCGGTGTGCAAGGTGCCAGGCCATGTACATCTACGAGCCGAACGTGTCGCATGCGCGATCGTGCCCGTTTTGTCGGCTGGCGAGGGCGCGCTGCTGAAGCGTCCTCTCGAAGGGGGAGGTTCGGCGCGTGAGGGTGGTGTTGAGTCGGGTCGTTGCATCCTGGTTGTCATCGGCAAGTGGTCGCGCCTTCACCAGTCTCGTGGCGGCGGCGATCGAGTGGGGAAGTGCAGAACTCGTTCTCGGGCGTCACGACGAAAGGGACTGTTAGCGGTCGCTCGGTTGGCCCGTGAAATAGCTGCCACAACGGACTTTAGCAGTGATGCCTTCATCGGCTGGGGTCGCGCGTGAAGCGTCGCCTCGTCACCATGCGGTATACTGACTATATATACAGTCATCTGGCGATTTGCGAAGCTTCTTCTGAAATTCCCTCCTCCATGATTTTCAAGGTCTATCTGATGCGCATCGGTGGTCGGCGTCGCCCTTGGCGCGACGTCCTGAACGGCGTCGCCTACGTTGGCGACCTGCGCACCGTGACCGAAAAACGTGGCGATGCGATCTACACCCAAGCACTACTGGTCAGCACCGGGGCGTTGGCGCAATCCCAGTTGCCCGCCCTTTATGAACCGGTGTTGGTCACGATCGCGCCGATGGCGATCCAATTCCGTGGTTTCGAGCGTATGAAGGAGCCTGAGGGGTTCTACAGCGTTGTTCAGGAGTGGCATTGCACCGTGCCGTAGCCGCTTGCTCCCTGCGGCGAGCCATGGCTTGCCTGCTGCCATTCAACAACCGCGGACGGCCGTTCAGCGTGAGCAAAGCACGCGGCCAAGGCTGAGCATGTCATCAAGAAATTCTGATGCCGGTTCTACGCTTGTCACCAGCAGACGATCACGCGCTCGCGTGCACGCCACGTAGAGCAGATGGCGCTCGGTGTCATAGACCTCTTGCAGGTCGGCGTCGTCACCAACCGTCTCGATGCGCGCCTGCAAAGGGATCACCTCGTCGTCGCAAGCCATCACCACCACAGCGCGAAATTCCAGCCCCTTGGCGAGGTGCATGGTGCTGATCGAGACGTGGCCGCTGATCGTCTCGACATGCTCATCCAGAATCTTGAAGGCTAGGCCCGATTCCTTCACGGCATCCTTGGCGCGGTCCAGTTGCGCCGCAGATCGAACGAACACGCCGATCTCGTGCGGCAGGATGCCGGCCGTGGCACACTCAGCCACCCAGCTGCCAACGCCCGTGATTTCCTCAGTCTCGCCCCTGAACGTGCGGATCAACGGTGGAGGGCCGTTGAACACAGAGATGGTGTCGCTGCGGTCCTCGCTGTTGCCATCCACGTCGGTCACAACCAGGCCAAGCAATCGATCAGCCTGGGTGCGGATTTGGTGGGAGGTGCGGTAGTTGACGCGCAAGGTGCGCGAACGTCCCCGGACGTCGACGCCGAGCACTTTCCACGAAAACGGCTGCTGGAAGATTCGCTGGCCAAGGTCGCCGGCAAAAAACAGCGCATTGGGCCGGCCGCCACCCAAGGCGGCAAGGAAGCGTAGATGAGCGACACTGAGATCCTGTGCTTCGTCCACCACCGCGAAGTCGAACACCACCTTCTTCTGCGCCGAAAGTGTTTCGGCCAAAGCGGTAAACAGCTCTGCATGGGTGATCAGCTTGCGTTCGTACAGTCCCGCCCGTACTCGCTCGAAGATCGACCACAGCACGGCGCGGGGTGCTTCTGGAAGTCTGGTCTTGCGGCCGAGACGAACCACGTCGCGATAGCCATCCCAGCTGGTCAGCTGCCACGCATCGACGACCTGCTCCCATTCGGTCAGCAGAAAATACCTACTGAATTTGTGGCCGCCGACCGCGCTCGCTGCGTCAGCCAGCAGTTCACGGATAAGCTCTCGGCTGGCCATCAATGGCGGCCCTACATGGGCCTTATACAGCCGCAGACCAATGGCCTCCAGTGAATGAACATCGATCCGCTCGGCAAGACGCGGTTCGTGGGCCAACAACCGCTTCAGCTTCGTGTGCAGCGCGCTCGCCAGGGTGTCCGAGAAAGTCGTCAGCAGGACGCGCGCGTCGCTATCAGCACGCGCCAGATAAGCGGCCCGATGCAGTGCGACGATGGTCTTCCCCGTGCCGGCCGAGCCAGCAACCCGCGCTGGCCCTGCGTAGTCCCGCTCGACCCACTGCCGTTGTTCGGGATGGAGAAAGACGGCCCACTTCTCCCAGGGGAATTCGAGAGCGCGCTGCAACTCCTCCACGTTCGACATCACCCTGAAGCGTCGCTGTGCGTCGGGGTGATCGAAGGGGCTGACGGTATCGGCGGCTGGCGGCGGTACGCGAGGCTTGCCGCCCGTTGCCAGTTCCAACAGAGCCTCCGCCGCCTCGGCCGGCAGATGGTCGGACAACGTCAGCAGCGTGTCTTCGGTCGCCTGCTTGACGTCGGCTAGCCATTCGGCGGGTACCCCGTAACCGAGGAGTTCGTCATCGGACCTGCCGGTAAACAGGGGTGGTAGCTCGGGCGCTGGCATTGGCTCCAGCACGAGTTCCGCCTGCACCGCATTTTGCGTGTACGCAGGGACAACGATTTCCTTTACCGTCTCGCGTATCTCGACCAACTGCGCGGCACCCGTCTTCGGGTGCGTTTCCAGCTTGCGTCGTTCAGCCCAGTCGTATGCAGTGTCGTGGTGATCGACGTAGCAGAGCAGCAGGCTCGCATTGCCTCTGTGCACGATCAAACGCAGGTCACTGCCCGCCCTTACGGACCAGAAGTTTTTATCCCTGGCGCGGTCCAGCCGGTGGAAGCTCAAGCCCGGATTGGCAGGATTGAGCTGCAAGTCAAACGCCGTCGTTTTGACAGCTTTCTGTTCGTCGCCGGTCAGGCGCGCCAGGCTGTCGGTGAATGTATCTGCGATGCGGAATTCCATGCCCTGCTTCCTTGCCTCGATTACAGTCCGGCCGTCAGGTCGACGAGGCTCTGCGGCAACACGTCGCGCTCCTGCAATGTCGCCCTGGCGTCCGCGCCAATGTCGGGGGCGATGGCCACGTACTCGCGCGTCCACCCTTTGAACTTCGGATGCACGGCAAGGAAGCGGTCGGCGCTCTTCTTCAGGGCATCTGCCGTGCCAATCAGGCGATCGGGGTTGCGCTTGCAGGTGCCGAAGCGAATTCGTTGTTCGTCTTCGTTCACCGCCACGAGGTCGATTTCGACGTCGGAGCGATCCCAATAACCGCGGATGCGCTCGCTGAGCGCGAAGTCGCCAATACCCAGACGGCTGCGCTCCTCGTATAGCTGGCCCGCGAGGTCTTCCAGCGCGTAGCCCTCGACGTCGGCCAGACGCTTATCGGCCTGGTCGATCAGGACGTCGATAGGCCGAAAAGCGACCGCCGAAACCGGCCGCTGCAAGGCCGACAGCCAGGCGCGCAGGAAATTGTCGCGGATGTAGTAGCGGCCGCTGCGTGCCCGCGCCGGCGAGAAGATCGGCAGGCGCCGCTCGATCATCCGGTAGCGTTCGCTGAGGACCTTCAGATAGCCGCCGACCTGGCGCACCTCGCCGGGACCGGAAAGCTCGACCATCGTCGCTTCGATGTCGGCGTTGGTGCAGCCCGGGTGTCTGGCCAGGTACTGCAACACCATGTCGTAGCGTCCGCGCAGTTCGCGCAGAAACCAGTTGTCGGCTTCGTTGCGCAGGGGCGAGGAACTGGAGAAGAACAGGCTGCGCAGCAAGGGCCGGCGCTCCGCGTTCAGCACCCCTTGCTCGTAGGCGTCGCGGTAAAACTTGGGTACACCCTCGAACAGATTCCAGAGAAACAGCAGCCGTGAAGGATCGTCGTTGGCGTGGACGCGCAGGATCTCCAGCACCGAGGCGATGTCGAGATGCCCCAACTCGATGGTGTCCGTGCTGCGGTTGAAAAGCGGTGCATCCCGATCCTCGAGCACGGCGGTCATTTCGGCGTGCAGCGAGCCGAGCACGATCAGGCCGCCGAGGACCTCGGCCGCACGCGCAGCGAGGCGATCGACTTCCGCTTGCAGCAGCGAACAGAAGTCAGCCAATTGTTTGCGGTGGAAATACTGGAACTCATCAAGCGCCACCACGTAACCGGCACTGGCCAGCCGCCCGATCAGTTGTGCCAATTCACCCAGGCTGGTAACCCGCGCGTCGATACCAAAGGTTTCCAGATAGCCGTTGCAGGCGGCTACGACACCTGCAGGGTCGGAATCCGGGATCTGAATGTAGAGCGTTCTGTCGATGGCGGCTGCACGCAGCGCCTCCTGGATCAGTGCTGTCTTGCCGATACGCCGCCGTCCGGAAATCTGCAGGAAGAACCATCGCCGCCGCTCGAGAATGCGCTGCATCTGTTGCAGCTCGGAGCGGCGGCCATAGAACGACCAGGGAGCCATGTCAGTCATGTCGAATGCGTTGCGCGCCTTAACATAAAAGTTTTTACCTTAACCAAAAAACCGCAGCAAGCTCTTGAATAATATATAGAAATGGCTGTTCATGAGAAGTCGAGAGGGCATGGTCGCAAGGCTAGACCCTGAACACCTTCATCACTTCGTCCCCTAGATGATTGATCACCTTCACCGCGATCCGCCCGGACTTGGGCTTCTCGAACGGGCGCGAGGTGTCGCTGTTCAAGGTCGCCCAGGCCTCGGGGTCGATCTCGGCCTTTAGCGTCGTCTTCAGGGACTTGTAGGGGTCGTTGGCGCCGAGGAAGTAGGCGTGGCGGACGAAGAAGCTTTCTTCGTTGTAGTCGGTGTCGATGAACCAGCAGGCGATGCCGTCGGCGCCGTCGCTGACCACTTCGCCGGTTTGCGGCTTGAAGACGTCGACGCCGTTCACCTTCAGCCGCAGCTTGCCGTCGGGCTCGGGCAGCAGGGTAATGTCAGGTTCGCCGAAGATGACGAAAAGGTTGCCCTGGCCGGTGTTCTTGAGGTCCTCGGCCATGTGCAGGTCGGCGTTCATGCGCGCCTTGAGTACCGGGATACGCCCCAGCTTGCTAAAGTCGGTGGCGTGCGCCTCGTAGTTGAAGGCGCAGGCGATCAGTACGTCGAAACCGCCATCGCCGGCCTCGCGCGCGGCGGCGACGAGGTCGGCGCGCTGGACGGTGCCGAACTCGGGGCCGATGAAGATCGCGGCGCGCCTGTCGCTTCCGGTTTCGGCATTGCCTTCCAGGTAGCGGCCTTCGGCGCAGACCAGGTCGCCGGGCCAGGGGCTGAGGGCGGTGAAAGTGATGCGGCCTTCCTTGTGCGCCTGCTGGACGCCGGCGGTCTTGAGGTTGTCCAGCACCATCTGCGGGAAAGACTGTTTCGCCGCGTAGTCGGCGTGCTCTTCGTTGAAGCCGTCGATCAGCTCGTCGTCCTCGTCGACGCCGAGCACGCGGTGCGGGCTGAGGCTTTCTACCGTGAAAGGGCCGGCGACGCGGACCGTCTTGCGGTCTTCGTAGGGCTTGTCGTAGAGCGTCTTAAATTCGGCCCTGGCGGCGATCGAAGCGTCGATTTCCTGCTGCCGGGCCATGCGCGCCTGCCACCAGTCGGCGTGCAGCTTCTTCGTGGGGTCTGGCCATTCGTCGTCTGCGTTGCGCGGAATCTCCCACTCCTGCCAGGACTTGCCGAGCGCCGCGTTCAGCGCCGCACGCAGCGGTTCCAGCTTGCCCTGCCACTGCTCCCAGATGACGTCGATCTCGGCGTTGTTGGCGATCGACTTGAGCGTGATGTGTGGCACGCGCTCATAGACGAAGCCGTGGCGAATGTCGCCATGCACCGGCTGCGAACTCGGCGCCGAGCGCGTGACTTCGCCTTCCTTGAGTTGGCCGGCGCGCGAGTCGGCGAGCAGATAGAAGGGGTAGCGAGCGCCCATGATGCGCGCACGGGCCAGCGCCAGCGCCACCCGCGAGGTGTCGATAGTGATCCAGCGACGGCCCCATTGCTCGGCGACGGTGGCGGTGGTGCCCGAACCGCAGGTCGGGTCGAGCACGAGGTCGCCGGGGTCGGTGGTCATAAGGAAGCACCTCTGGATAACTGAGCTCGCGGTCTGGACGACGTAAATCTTCTGCTGAACAAAGCTGCCCATCAAGACGTCAAGCCATACGTTTCCTACGCCTGTCGCGCCTTGGTCGCGGGCAGTAATTCGACAGCGGACTTGGGAACCATAGGGTTCCAATCGAAGAGCCTTTATCAGGCGTTCTCTACCAGTTGACACGCGCCAGTGCCGGCCGCTCGGGCACGGTATCGTGCGCCCGAAGAGTTCGAGTGGTTTACTACCCTCCGGCGATTCGCTCTGTGACGTGAAATTGTCGAGATTGTATGGTGTGCAGCCTTCGGGTGTCGCTGAAGCGATCCCTCCAAACTCATGGCCTACCCCAGCTTCGTCGTAGAAGTAGTCGTAGGTCTTTTCGTCACGCTCCGTGAGCGCTTGTCGATACTTGATACTCTCGAATCTCTTTGCGTACCAGATTGCGAAGTCGGAGTTGTTATCCAACAACTTTCCTCCGCGCCCGGTAGTTGTTCGAAACGCGATTTCGCTGACAAAGTTGCCTTGACCGAATACTTCATCTAAGAGAGCACGGATTAGATGCCGGTTTTCATCGCCAATCTGCACAAAGATCGAACCCGATTCGGTGAGCAAATCGCGCGCGACGGTGAGTCGATCCCGCAGATAGGTCAGGTAGCTGTGTATCCCGTCGCGCCAGGTATCCCGAAACGCCTTGACCTGCTCCGGCTCACGCGTGATGTGGTCGGCCTTGCCGTCCTTGACGTCGCGACTGGTGGTGCTCCACTGGAAGTTGCTGTTGAATTTGATGCCGTAGGGTGGATCGAGGTAGATGCACTGCACCTTGCCGCGCAGGCCTTCGCGCTCGGCGAGGCTGGCCATCACCTGCAGCGAGTCGCCGAGGATCATGCGGTTGGTCCAGTTCTGGTCGTGCTGGTAGAACTCGGTCTTGTCGGCTCCGGTCGGGATGCCGTTGAAGTCGGCGAAGAGATCTGGCGTAATCTGCCCGGCCTCGTGTGCTCGCTCCCTGGTGCTGCGCAGAAGATCGTCGATCAGCACCTTGGGATGCACCTTCTCCTGGATGTACAGCGGCGGGGCGTGGACGACGAGGTCGCTCCAGTCCTGCTGGTCCTTGCCGCGCCAGACGAGTTGCGGGTCCAGGTCAGTATTCCGTGGGTAGCGCACCTGCTTCGGCTGCTGTTGTTCCGCGTCGAGCACCGACTGGTATTCCGCCGTCGGGATGTTCCTGCGCTTTGCCTCGTCGTGCTTGAGCGCTTCGACGGTCTTGGTGCTTGAACTCGTGGCCATGTCTATTGCTTCCCTGTCGCCGCTTGCGCTGCGGCGGACTCGATCATCTTGTTGAACGCGCCTTCTACCTTGGCCGCAAAATCGGCCTCGATCTGGTACACCTCGGTGAACTCGGCAAATGCCCAGCGACCGTAGCTGCCGAGGTGGTTCACGCCGGGCACCCAGTAGGTGTCCATGGTCGATTTTTTCTCGACCGCGTCCTCGCGGCGGTAGCCCTTGATCTCGACGACGAGATGCAACAGGTCGTCATTGCCATGGCTGTCATCGACCAGCACGATGAAGTCGGGCAGATACTTGCGCGTCTCCGACCCGAAACGGTACGGCACTTCGAGGCCGAGATTATGGTTCTTGACGTAGGCGCGCACGTTGGGATGTCCTTCGGCGACACGGCAGAATTCGCCTTCCCAGTCGCTGTCGAGAACTACCCAGTTGATGTGGCAAGACCTTGAGTTGGTTTCCCAGCGGTCGGTCTTCGAGGTGTTGAAGCGGACGTGCATGGTTGAGCCGGTCGGGTTGTAGGCGTCGAGCAGCGCCTTGATCGGGCGCTGGCCGATGAACTGCCTGGTAATCGCGGCAGTGATCTTGTTGCACGCCATGTCGGCGAGTTCCTGATACATCAGCAGTGCGGGATAGGTGCCGCCCTTGCAGACTAAGTAGCTGTCGAGCCACTGCCGGGTGACTCGCTTGAGCTGGCCGAACAGGTGCAGTTTCGGATCCTCGCCCGGGTCGCGCCACTTGGTGTAGAGAAGCCGTTTGGTCAGCTCGAAGATCAGCGTCGACGAGCGCACATCGCCGAGATGCTGGAGGCTCATATCGACACCTTCGCCGATGATGCCGGCGTTGCGGGTGATCGACGGACCGACGAGGTCAGGGCTCAGCGTCAGGAACGACTCGTCGTTGAAGGTGGCGCTCAGTCGTTCCTGGGGTAACTCGACGCGATAGCCCTCGACGCGGGGAAAGCGAATCTCGAGCGCGTCGCGCTCGGGGCGCATCGCCTTGACCTGTACGGTTTGCCGCGGCGGCTGTGGTGGCGCGATGACCGGCTTGGCGGTGAAGTCGAAGGGGATGCCGAAAACGTCGGCGTACTCAACGTTGAACAGCCCCTCGTCATTCAGCTCGTATGATTGTCGGCGCAGCGCGCGACCGATCACCTGTTCGCAGAGAAGCTGCGTGCCAAAGGCACGTATGCCGAGGACGTGGGTGACGGTGTTGGCGTCCCAGCCCTCGGTGAGCATCGACACCGAGACAACGCAGCGGATTGCACCGCCAAGCTGTCCCGGTTTGCCGACGGTGTTCATCACCTCGCGCAGCAGTTCCTGGTCGCTGATGTTATCGCCGGCGCGTGCATCGCCAGAGCGCTCGACGATTTCACGGCGAAAGCGTTCGATCTCGTCGGCGGCCATGCCGCGGAAACTGGAATCGAGTGCGTCGCCGGCTTCGAGCTGCTCGCTGTCGATGAGCAGCGTATTCGGCCGTGCGAGAGGATTGCCGGTGGTGTCGTCGAAATTGCGGAAAAGCGGCAGGCGGCCGTTCTCAAGAGCGCTGCTGCCGTCGTCGTGCTGGCGGTGGAAGCCGGAGACGTAATCGTAGACCAGCTTGGAAATGGCCGTGTTCTGGCAGACGATGATGAAGCAGGGAGGGACCTTGATGCCATGCTCGTCCCACAGCTTGAAGGTTTTCTCGTAATGGCCGTAGAGCGCTTGCAAGGCGGTCTGCAGGCGCGTGGGCAGTTTCAGTGGGTCAAGCTGCCCGCCCTGGCCGCGGCCCTTCTTCGGCATTTCCTTGCCGATGTTTTCCCAGAGGTTGCGGAAGACCGGCATTTCGTCGCCGGGGATGTTCTCGGCGACCGGCACGCGTGGCAGCTTGACGATACCGCATTCGATGGCGTCCATCAGCGAGAAGTCGCTCATCGTCCAGGGGAACAGCGTGCCTTCGACGTAACCCGAGCCGCGCAGGAAGAACGGCGTCGCGGAGAGGTCGATGACGCGTGCTGCGCCAAGCTTGCGCTTGACGGCCTCGATACCGGAAATCCACAGGCGGGCGGCTTCGTTGTTCTTCTCGGCTTCCTTGCGCTCGTCGCCCTTCAGTTCTTCTTCGTCATCGGCGTCTTTCGGTTTCTCGCGGTAGCAGTGGTGCGCTTCGTCGTTGATCACCAGGATGTTCTTCATGCCCATCAGCTCGGGCATCACCCGTTGCAGCATCTGGCCTTCGGTTTCGAGCGTCTGCAGTTCTTCGCCGCCGCGGCCCTGCAGCAGCTGGCGTCCGCCCTTGGCCAGCTGGACGCGCTCGCGCAGCTTGAAGGCGTGGTAGTTGGTGATGACGATCCTGGCGCGGCCCATGTCGTCGAGCATGTCGCCGGGCAACAGCTCGCGGTCCTTGTAGTAGCTGTCGGGGTCGTTGGGCTGCAGAACGCGCAGACGGTCCTTGATGGTCAGGCCGGGCGCGCAAATCAGAAAGCCGCGCGTGAAGTTCTTGCTGGTGGGGCGGCGAACCGCGTTGATCGTCTGCCAGGCGATGAGCATGGCCATCACCGTCGTCTTGCCGGCGCCGGTGGCGAGCTTCAGTGCCAGGCGCAGCAACTCCGGATTGGCGTCCTGGTTGGCCGCCGCGAGATGTTCGAGGATGCCCTTGCCTTGCTTGCTCAGCGGTGCAACTTCGGTGAGCCAGATTGCCGACTCCGCGGCCTCGACCTGGCAGAAGAAGGGCCGAATGCTGCTGAAGGAATGGTGACGCCAATGCTGCAGCAGGCGTGCGGTCTCCGGCGTCACCTGCCACTGGCCGGGATTGGGCAAGGCGCGCCAGGAATCGACATGCCCGCGCACCTGATTGATGATCGAAGTGGGGTCGTACTGTTGCTGCTTCGTTGACAGTCCCTGGCTGTCTTCGAAGACAAACGCTTCCTGCTTGCCCTTGGCGGCGCTCTTGCGCTTCCTGGGCTTGGGAATCGGCGTAATGAACTGCGCTCGCCTGCGTGTTTGGAGAACCTGCTCGGTCGGTTGCCCGTCGTCGTTCAGTTCCCAATGTCTTGCGGGGCACTCGTAGGGCGAGTTTAGAATCGGGTGGTCGAAGAACGGGTTGGACATGGCCAATACCTGTTGCCGTAGCTACTTGTCGAGACAGAATCGGCCCGCTCATTCTGATGGCGTCGTGGCCTTGCTGTAGGGAACGCGACCGCAACATCTAGAAAAGAACTCGGTTCGAACATCTTCTTGTTCTTGCGGCAGTATGTTGATTGTGTCGCGGAGGCTATGCTTGTGCCGTATTGATCTTTTTTTGGTCCCGTACGGCCGACTCGAGTAATGTACTCGAACGTTCCACCGAGGCCAACCGAATCGATGTCAAGACCTTCGTCGATCTACCGAGATCTGGTATTTCGCTGTACGTGGCTACCAACAACGCGAGATCTAGATCCTTCGTGTCGTTTGTCATGATCAAGACCTACCTTTCTACTCTAATTCGTCAGGGGTAGGTGTCTCAGGTCATATTGGCACAGGGGGTAGGCGGCATCGACTGGGTAGAAACCCTGACAGGAATCAGTGATGGCAAGAAGACGAAATAGCAGCGCCTTTGAAGACATCTTCGGAATTGCGGCGATGCTTCCCTGGTGGGTCGGGAGCATCTTGGCTCTCCTTGCCTACGTGATCCTGCACAGATATGCCTCTGCGGATGTGCCGACCAATGTGCCCCCTGGGCAGATTGGTGAGATGGTCGTTGGACAGATGACCAAGACGCTGGCGTTCTACGGCCAGTTTATCTTTCCGCTGTTGTTGTTGGCCGGAGCTGTCGCATCCTTTCTGGGACGGCGTAAACGTGAAGGCCTCGTTCGCGATGTCGCTGGCGATAAGTCCGGCGAGAACCTGCGCGCCCTGAATTGGAGCGATTTCGAGTTGCTCGTAGGCGAGGCGTTCCGGATGCGTGGTTTTTCAGTGACAGAAGCCGGCGGCGGTGGTCCCGATGGCGGCATCGATCTGGAATTGAGGAAAGGCAGCGAGGTCTTTCTCGTGCAGTGCAAGCAGTGGCGGGCCTACAAGGTTTCGGTCAGTGTCGTACGTGAATTGTTTGGTGTGATGGCATCGCAGGGCGCGACCGGAGGATTCGTGGTCACTTCGGGCACCTTCAGTGCAGATGCCCGCTCGTTTGTGGCAGGGAAGAACATCGAGCTCATCGACGGGCCGGCGCTCAAAGCCATGATTGAACGAGTCCGAGCTGCCCGACCTGAGATGGCGGTGTCGGCCGGACGAGTACCGGCCAGCGTGCAGACATCCGCACAGACCGCCCCGCCAGCAGCAGAGCCAACCTGTCCCCGGTGTGGCGGCAGGATGCTGAAGCGTATTGCGAAACAGGGACCGAACGCGGGAGGGGCCTTCTGGGGATGCACGGCTTTTCCGAAGTGCCGTGGGATCAAGACAATCGAGTAGCGCGTTTCTGGAGTGAGCGGATGCACCCTTCTGAGGGCCTGCAGCACGAGGCAGGGCTCCGACTGAGGCCGACGAAGCCAGGCAGCGGACGTCTGCTGCAGTTTTTTGCGCAAAATCGGGACTCTTGGCTTCTGTCCCCAGAACCTGTGGGTAGCGCTGTGCGGAAGCGGTGGACAAGCTGTGGAAATCTGCCCTCGACCGGCCTCCGCCAAGCGAGACTCTCCGCCGACCAAGAATTAGGCGTTGCCAGCAACCAATGAGATGGCGCGTCTGGTCGGTTGGGAAGCGTGGACGACGTCCTTTCCCAACGCTCGAAGGCTTACCGGACCACAGGACCGGCGGGACGCAGGCGGCAAACCGAGCTGTTCTCGGGGCCGCTCATCGCACCGCAACGCCTCGTGCTCGTAGGCGTTACATCCCCTGAGTGAGCTTCCGAATGATCATAGTCGCCGACTTCTTCACGTCGGCTTCGTTATCCTCCATCGGGTGCTGCAAATTCGCCGAAGCCTGACCCCGCGACGAACCCTGACGCAAGTCCCTCAAGCCGACCATCGCCAGAACTCTGAGCCGTTCCGCCCGCGCTCGTGTCGCGACGCTACCAAGATCGGCAAGCAACTCCGGGTAGGTGCTCGCCGGGATCTTCACGACGATGCGCAGCGACGACATCTCAAGCGCCCATCCGCCAGAACCCGCGCACGTTCGCAAAAACCGGCGCCTCCGGCGTCGACACCTTGAGCTGCGGGAACGCGTCCTTGATCGCCTCCTCAAAGAACCCCGCGCCGCCGCCCACCAGCAGCACCAGGTCAGCACTCGCGTTCTCCTTACGCAGCGATTCCCGCAAGCGGGTGGTGACGATCGGCCCGACCTTCTCGGCAGCCTTCTTCAGGTAGGGTGCGACTTCGACCCGCTCGCCGAGAAGACGGACCTGTGGGTGTCCCTTGCGGAGCGTGTGCTCAAGACGTTCTCTGCCGACATTGCCCCCGAAATCCTGCGCGATCAGGCGAACGGCTTCGTCGAGGATCACCGAAGACGCCTCCAGGCTCGTGCCACACGACTGGCGCCTCAGTTCGCCGTTACTGATCAGAACCCAGTCAACCGAGAAAAAGCCGGGGTCGACCACCAGCACCCGGCTGTCTTCGATTTCCGTGGCATCCGGCAATCCCCAGACGTAGTCGACGAAGCCTCCCACGGGCTGCGGGACGACCTTGACCTCGCTCACCGTGACCTTCCGCCGCGGCGTGATCTGGTGCTCTCCCCGCATCTGCCCGGCCAAGCGCTGGCGCAACTCAGGGTTGAGATATTGAGTGACCGGAAGTCCGGTCACAAGCCGGTCGATCTGGTCCAATTCGGCAAGCAGAAGCCCTGCATGGAAGAGGGCGCGATAAGAGTCCGTCGACGGGTAGTCCTCGTGCAACTCGCGACTCCATAGCTCGGCACGATCCGGCGATAGACCGGCGACAAACGGTTCCCCGTTCACCAGCACGCGCAAAAAATCTTCCTCGCCGTTAGTGGCAATCTTTTCTCCGAGCCGATCGGCCGGCGCAGCGCCGGCGGGTCGCAGCACAACCCGGGGTTCGCCACCGGGGTCACCGCAGGCCAACTTGAGATTGGAATAGCCGATATCGATTCCGAGAACTGTCATGTCAGGTTTTCTCCTGAGTCACGTCATTGACCAGCGCGCCGGGAGTGGGCAGCGAAGCCTGGCAGACGCACTCCAGTAAACCTGCAGGCACACAAGAGGAGCGTTCAACGTTCCTTCGCGTGTTCAGTGCGCCGCCAGTGCACCTGATGCTATGGAAACGGTCGCCCCAGCGGGATTCGAAAAGCGACCAGGAAAGACGCATCTCGCCGAGGCCGAGGAGGGCTCTTCAACGGCCTGCCGCCTGCCTACACCGCAGCCTCTCCCGCTTGGCGGGCGCGTTCACGGCCAGGTTGTGAAGATTTGTTCACAGCCCTGAAGAAATGACGACGTCCCGGTAGAGAAGCCGCCGGCCCGTGACGAAACAGCCCCCGCGTCGCCTTTGAACCCTCCGCGGCACTTGGACGACCATGGATTCCATGCCGAACCGGGGTGCGGACCGATCTTCCCGACCCCACGGCGGGGCACTCGTCCCTTTCATCGAAGATCATGCTGTGGGGAGAAACATCATGTCGGAACAGCTCACAAAGATCGCTCAAAACGTTCGCAGCGCGCTGGGTAGCGCGGCGACTGGTGTCGGTTCGCTGGCTGTCAGCTGCGGCAGCGCCATCCGTCGTCACGCCGTTGGTCTTACCACGCTCGGTGTGCTCACCGCCGGCGGTTACGCCCTCTACACGAATCCCCCGGTGCAGAGCATCGGTCGTGGGGAAGTCGGCATCCGCCTCAATCAGCTCACCGGCGATTCGGTCGAAGTGCACGAAGGCGCCGCGGTCGTCATTCCCCATCTCCACGAGCTGCGGCGCTTCTCGCTGCGCGACCAGGTCTATCGCCCGATCGATGGACTCGAAGCCAACGGCCCGGCGCCTTTCCAGTCGGTGGAGGGGCTTTCACTGGGCATCGACATCTCGGTGCGCTACGCGCTTGACCCGAAACAGATCGCGGCCGTGGCCCGGAACCTGCCCGAGGACGTCAACGGTGAGATCGTCGAGCCGGTGGTGCAAGGTGTGCTTTACAAGACCCTGTCCCGCTACACCGTACGCGAGATTTTCTCCAGCAAACGCCAGGACATCCAGGAGTCCATTGAGCGTGAACTGAAACCCCGCCTGGCCGCCGATGGGATCGTTCTGGAGTCGGTGATCCTGGGCAAGGTGGACCTGCCGCGCGACTACCGGTCAGGCATGGAAACCCTGCTCGCCGAAGAACTTGCCAGCGAAAAAATGCGCTACACGCTGGAGCTCAAAGACAAGCAGGTCAAGCAAAGCGAACTCGAAGCGCTGGCCCAGAAGGTGCGCCGGGAAACCGCTGCCGAGGCCGCCGCCCAGGAGCGAATCATCGCCGCCAGGGCGCAGGCCGAAGCGATGAAACACGTCCTGCCCTTCAAGCAGAAAGAGATCGAGCAACGCGGGCTCGAAGCCGAGGCCGAGAAGGTGACCCGGATCAAGCGCGCCGAAGCCACCGCCCAGTCGCGTCGCATTGAGGCGGCCGGCGAAGCCGATTCGCGCCGGCAGCTGGCCGACGCCGAAGCGTATCGGCAGGAGCGCATGGGAAAGGTGGCCAGCGAACAGCTGGCGCGTGACGGCGCGTTGATCGACAAGCATCCGCTCCTGATCCAGAAAACGATGGCCGACAAGCTCTCAGACAAGATTTCGGTGATCATCGCGCCCCCGCCCCGCGATGGCGGCTTCATCGGTGCCGCCCTGCTCGGTAGCGGCCGAGTGACGCCTGCGCCATCAGGACGCTATGAGGCGCCGGACGGTCGAGCCGCAGAAGACAGTTCCGAGGGAGGGCAATGACCATGCTGGCCACCGCACTCACCATCATCGCCATCGTCACCCAGGATCAGGCCGGCCTGCGTGCCGCCCCGCGGGAAAGCGCCGCCCAGCATGCCGTCCTGTGGCAGGGTGACAGCCTGGAAATCCGTGGCACCAAGGGCGATTACCTGCAGGTCTACGACCATCGCCGGGAACGTGCCGGCTACGTCCGCGCGAGCCAGGTTCGGCCGCAGTCGCTGAAACCGGAAAACGCTCCCGAACTGCTTGCCGTGGTCCGTTTTCTGCGCGACACGCCAGGGGCGGAAGCCCTGGGCATCAGCTATGCCGCCGCCTATCTCAAGGCAGCACCCGCCGAAGCCATCGATGGCGAAGTGTTCGACGCGCTCGGCACCTTCGCCGAACGTCTCGCCCGAAGCGCCAGCTCGCGCCGGGCAAAGAGACCCGACAGCGCCGTTGGCGAACATCTCGAAGTCGCCGCCGCTTACGGCGTGACCATGGTCAGCGTCGAGCGCGACGATCAAGTCCAGCTCTGCTACGACGGCGACGCCTTCCGCCGTGTCCTCGCGCTGCCGGCGAGTGATCTGCAGAAAGCCCTGGCAGCGCTGGCGCTCACTCGTCACGATTGCGTTTCACCGAGGCTGACGCCGGTCGAGCGCTTCGCCCTCGACAACTGGCGGGCCGAAGTGCTGGACCGGATCGACACGTCCCAGCTCCCGGACGTCCTCAAGAACCGCCTGCACCTGCGCAAGGCCGGGGTGTGGGCAAGTCTCGCCTGGCAACGGGCGAGACGGTCCGAACTCGGCACCGCGGCCGTTGCCGAGGCAGGCAACCGCGCGGTGAACGAACTGGCGGCGATCAACCAACACGAGTTGGCGGAAAGTGATGCCGCGACCTACAGCGACGCCGCGATTCGTGTGGGCGCTTCGCGCTGGGCCGCCGAGCCCGGGCTTCCGCTCGAGCCGATCAAGGCGTCGGTCGGTCTCGGGATCGTCACCACTCCCGGTGAGCCAGGAGAGACCTGCGTTCACCTGGTCGATGCGCAACACGACGTGAAGAACCCGCTTCTCAGGCGCTGTACCTACGGCATCGTCTGGTCGGCATCGGCCGTCGCCCACCCCGAGCGTGCCGCCCTGACCCTGGCGGTTCAGCCGCTCGACACCTGGCGCGAGATGTGGGTTTTTCGCCAGGAACCGACGGGCTGGATCCTCGATGTCGTACCGCCGGCGACAGACACCCCCGAGCTTGCCTACGTCGAATTCGCCGGATGGGTGCCGGGCCGCACGAAGATGCTCGCCGCCCGTGAGGCGAAGGTGGACGGCCGTTACAAGGTAAGTTTCGAGTTGCTGAGCGTGTCCAGCCTCGAAGTCGAGCGCTGGGCCGACAAACCGACGTCGCTGTCGGCCTTCTACCGGTGGCAAGCGCCGACGTGGAAGGCGCGGACAGTGAGCATTCGCTGAGCTTTTCTGGTGGGGCCTCTGCGTTGCCCCGCAGGTGGGGTTCCGGGGCACCCTCTTTCAGGCGATTGATCGCGGACCCAACTGGTTGCGGTCCATCGCCTGCTGCACGTCGGCAGGCTTGAGCCTTGTTCGTTACGCCGAACTGCGTTGGGTCGGTAGAGGGGATGACGCTTCACTTGCCGGAAGCGGGAGCAGACACTCCGCTGATCGGCGAAAGGGTCCGGGTTGCGGATAACCGCCGCCGAAGGCCCCGGGGAGTTATTCCCGCTGGTCAAGAATCATGGCGTGTTGATACAGATCGACGGTCAAGGCGGCAAGGTGTTCCGGTGTCGCGCGCTCGCCCTGGGCTTCGAGGACGGCCTTCAGGATGCCTTCGAGCACAACGGGATCGAGTGCCGCTGTTTTCGACTTGAGGAATTGAAAGGCTCTCGTACCCTCGATCGGACGTCATTCCATCGGCTGGCGATTCTCCAGGGGTTTCGGCCTCGCTCCTTTCACAAGCGGCGCTCTTGAGGGCGGGAAGCCAGAGGGTCCGGCCGGGCGCAGTCGAGGCGAGGGCCGCCGGTCGTTGGTGTCCTGCACTACGTCTCACGCACCGCGCACTCGCAAGCGCCCTGATCATCCCCGCCCGGGATGATCGGTCAAGGCCGGTGCTGGATTCTCGGCTCTGCACCAGCGCTCCGGCGCGGCGGCAGAAGCCCGCGATCGCCTGCCTGGAACCCGTTGGCAGACCTTACTGAGCCCCTCCAACCCGCGTTCGCTGCAGCGTCAGCAAGAAACTCACGCCATCTTCCACGTTGCGAACGGCGATCGTCCCGCCCATCTTCGCCATGTACGTCTTGGCGACGAAGAGACCTTGGCCCCGGTTGCCGTTGGCGCCGGCTTCCGCATGCTCGGAAACGCCGTACTCGAAGATCTTGTCCAGGAAATCCTCAGCAATCGGCCGGCCGACATTGTGAATGATCACGGTCGCGGTGGTCTCCGTGCTCTCCAGGGTGAGTGTGATCGGCGTGCCGGGCTGACGGTAGCGATCGGCATTCTTGAGGATGTGCGAGAAGACGTCTTCGAGGGGGAACTCGTCGGCGCGTACCCACACCGGTTGGTACGCAGCGGCGCAACGCACGTCGACAAAACCGGCGTTGTCAGCGACATTTCGCAGAAGCTTGGCGATGTCGATCGCCTGCACCTGCAACGCGGAGGACTGAAAGGCTTCGCTCGGACTGGCGTTGCCGTAGAGCACACGCACCGCCTGCTGCATGCGATTGATGTAGCGGTAGCTGGGGTCGTCGGCGTGGCCATGCAGCACCAGGAGCGATTGTAGCGGCGACATGATTTCGTGACCAACGGCGTGCCACATGTCCCGTTCCTGCTCGGCGCGTATCCTTTCCCGCTCGGCGTCTTCCTTCACTCGCCGCAGCAGGTCGTTGAGGCAGTTGGCGAGGATGCCCAGTTCGTCGCTGCCACGGAGATCCGCCAGATCGAAGCGCTGCAGGCCGCCTACGCCCTTCACGCTCCTGGAGAGCGCGCTGGAACGTCGCGTGAGACGGGATATGCGCCGGACGACGCCGGTCTCGATCACCAGCCACGCCAGCGCGATGGCCAGCAGCATGGCACCGACAAACCAGGAAACGCGCGAGGCGACGGCGCTCAGGATTTTGTTCACACTGCGCGCATCCCCGTGGAACAGAATTCGATAGCTGCCCATGGGCGTCACCACCTCGTCGGCGAGTTCGACCGGGGCGTCGTAACGCTCCACCGGCAATTTGCGAATCAGGCGGGTGAGTAGTGGCGAAGGCTCCTCCAGAACCTCGTCCTTGCCATGCAGTTGCACCAGATTGGTAGGCTCACCGCGGTCGACCTTCTGAATCGTCAGGGTTTCGCCGGGCAGAAGAAGGCCTGTGAGGTCGTTGAGGGAAAAGGGCGGGACGGCACCGTCGGCGTTGCTGTCAAAAAGTGCCGGGCCGTCGCCGGGCGGCAGTACTTCGACCTGGACCTGAAACTGGTCGAGGTCCGGCGGCGGCCACTGGGGCTTTTCGGGCTGGAAAAGCGCGTCGCGCAGCGCGTCGATCGGCAGGCGTAACGAGAAGAACGATTTCTTCTCGCAGTCCTCATCGTTCTCCTTGGTGGCGTCGAGGCATCGGCCGCTCTGCCATACCCAGCCGCGGAATTCCTTCACGGGCATCTCGCCGGTGTAGTCCCGGTCGTCCAGTTCCACGTAACCCGTGAAACGACCTCGCATCCCCGACGCTCGTCGACGCTCGTCGCGGCTCGGGACTTCGAAGGGCGCGATCCAGCGGTAGGTCTCTCCGCGCAGGCTGACCACCACCCGCAGGCGGTGAGCGCCATCGAGGAACTCGTTACCGATGCGGTGAGGCAGCAGCGTGCTGCTGACGAAAGTGCCCGCCGCATAGATGAAGCCGCCGGCCCAGGGGTTGTTGGCAATCGCCACGCAGAGACTGCCGTAGTTCTTGTACTGGACCAGGCAACCGGCCATTTCCACGGCATGGCGGACCTTGCCCTGATCGTCGAAGTCGATGGCCGAGAAGGGCAGCATCACGGGGCGCAGCGGTGTCACGGGACCCTCGCCACGCGGCGGGTTGAGGAGGGCCAGCTGGCCGGCCGGATGGCGCAGGCGGGCGACGATCTGTTCCTTGGTCTTGGCGAAGCTCGCCTGATAGTTGTCGTAACTGCGCTGCTTCTCCTCCTGCAAGACCGCGACTGCCATGGCCACGACGGCCAGCGCAAGCAGCAGGAAGGAAGTCCGAAAGAGGATGCGCAGCCGGAACGACGCCAGCCAGGCCAGCGGTTTCATTCCGGCGACCTCACCGAAGAGGCGTAGCGATGCGCCAGGTTGCGGCGGAGGAATCTCCTGCTGTCCATCGCCCGCTTACCGGTCGCTTGCGCCAGTGGCGGTCGGGTCGGACCATCGGAAGCCGCGCATGGGGATGTTCTCGATACGGTCGAACGCTTCGTCCAGTTCACGAAAAGCCTCGCGGATGCTGCTGATGTGTTTACGGATGTTGTCCCGACTCCGGCCGCTCTTGACCACCTGGGAGAGTTCTTCGTAAGAGACCACCTCGCCCCGTTTCTCGTACAGCGCAGCGAGGATGCGCTGGGCGGTCAGTGGCAGGTTGATTCGTTGTCCCCGCCACAGGGGCGTGCTCTGCCGCAGGGGGTCAATGGAGAGCTCGTCGCTGGCAGCCAAGGGCGGCTTGACGCTTTCACGCTGCCGGACCGCGCGCAGGATTTCCAGGAAGGTATCGATGAACTCGGCTTCCTCGAAGGTGGCCTTCTGCAAGTAATCCCAGGCATCCAGGGCCTTCATGATGCCGCGGTAAATGGTGGCGGGCATCGCCGAAACCACCAGCACCGGTGTACCGCTGGCGCGCTTGTTGATGGCGTTGATGATCGCAACACCCGCGTGACGCTCCCGCCCCAGTTCGATATCCAGCACCACCAAGCCGTATTGCTCGCGGGCCAGGGCCGCTTCCGCATCGTCGCGGGTGAACCACTGCTCCACGGTGATGTCCGCGTGCGCGGAGAGAATCCATTCCTTGAGTTGATTACTGGTGGGAATGTCGTCTTCGATGACGGCCACTTTGAACATGGGGCGCTCCGATCCTGTTTTGCAGAAGTATCGCTATTTTTGACGGAGAAAGCACCGCCGTCGTGTGAAGGTTTCTTCACACGTGTGACGGTTTGTTCACGCGTCGGAAGAAGCACAAATGTTGCGGAAGAAACGGGTTGGGCGGCCTACCGAAGTCGCCCGCTGGCGGCATGGAATCCTCCACCGCGTGTCCGGCACCATGGGGGCCATGAGCAAACGGCGGGCATCTGGATCATGCCGCCGTAAGGGGGTCAAGAACTCACGCCCCGGAAACGCATGACTGGGAGGGGAGCCACCATGTCGGATCGTCTGAGGAACCTCGTTTTTATCCCGCTTTACATCCCGGCAATGCCGGCCGTTGCCGAGTCTCTGCTTGGCAGAGGGCCTCTATCGTTGATCAGCGCGTTCCGAATGGGGCAGAAAAACCTGGCAGTTGTACCGCAGGAACCCTGCAGCGATACCACGGGGATCTTGAGCGTTTTTGACCACGATCTGTACACCGCCAGAGTACCTGGCCGCCAGCGACGCGAGCGTATTCAGGGTCAGTTTCGAAAAGCGACCGGGAAGGATGCATCTCGGCCGCAACGGGAGGCGGCTGGTGCCTACGATTGCACCCACCATGCCTTATTACATAGGGATTGGTTGGGCTGCAGCCTTATGGAAGAAAAAGCCTGCCCTTTGGCCTGGAATTACCCCTCGGTCGATGCCCTGCGAGGCCTTGAAACCGGCCGAATAGGCGAAATGGCCGTCCTTGGTAACCGGGAAGGGCGCTTGGCTTCGGTCACAACGAGGGTTTTGCGCTATCCGGGTGTCGGCGTTTTGGTCGATTTCTCATAAGGATTGGTGGGGTGACGAATCCTTATCTTTAAGAGGGGGCACGGACTACCGATGGACGACCGGATCAGGGACGTACGAGCACTGCTGCAAGCTCAGCTGAAGGACGTGTTCGAGCAGGCCAGAGACCTGGGTAATCGCTACCTGCAGGAAGTCATGGAGGCGAACACCGGCAAGGACTGGAGTCAGAAGAACACGTTGCAGTTCCGGGTTCGGCAGCGGGGCAATGCGCTCTCCATCGAGTGGTACCTGGTCAATTGGTACGGCAGGAAGGCGCAAGGGCGCGAGGCACGCCGAACGTACATTCCGAAGCGCAACAGCAGTCGGCGCCGGGATGCACAGGTATTCGGCTACCGCCTGGAGGACCTGCTTCGACACACCTCGGGGTGGGACGATGACCTGGTCACTGCCGTAGAGAGCGAGGCCAGCGAGTATCGTCGCCAAGCGCATTACCTTGCCGACCTGCTCGTGACGCTGGCGCGCCTGGAGCGGTTTTCGAAGGTGCCGACACAGTCGCAGGACGAGCGGAAGGAGTACGCGTCATGAACAAGCCCCCTCGCTATCTGGTGACCGACCAGTTCGATCTCGGGATGCTGGCCTCGCTGCCCGCGGACATCACGCTGACGGAGATTTCCCTCGCCGACGTTTGCCAACGCATCGAGGATGCCGAGCGCGAGCAAGGGCAGGGGCTTCATGGCGGATGGGCCGCTGCCGTGAAAAACAGGGAGGCGGTCACGCTGGTGCCCAACGGGCCGATTTTGCTGGTCGCCCGGTGCGTGGAAAGCGATCACGGGCTGATCTTCAAATGGGTGCAGGTCGAAGTTATCAACTGACTTCCTTGCGGTGCGGACGGCGATAGTGAGCGACCGGTTTATGGTCCAGTGGTGCAATCAGCGCGAGGTGGGAACTGCGAAGCCGGGCCAAGGTCGTCGATGAAAAACCCCTAGGGTGTGATCCATCGAACTTCGTCCGGGTCGATTCATTGAACTGACCTGGGCTAATCGGTTCAAAGAGGCGTTTATCGTATCGAATCAGCCCGCACTCGACTAAAATCCTACAAGTGGCGCCTTTTCGGCGTTTCACTTCAACCAGTAACACCTCTCAGGAGATTCCATGCCGAACTACCAGGAACTGATTGCCCAACGCGACGAACTCAATCAACGGATCGACGAAGCCCGTAGAACCGAAGTGGCAGAAGCGATTCGTCGGGTGAAAGGCATTATCAAGGATTACGACTTGACCGCGGCCCAGTGTGGTTTTGGCGCAGGCGCTGCAGGGACCCAGAAAACTCGCACCCCCGTCAAAGCCAAATACATCACGCCCGACAAGACAGTGACCTGGAGCGGTCGCGGGAAGCTTCCGAATGTGTTCAAGGCGCTGGTTGAAGCAGGTCACCGGATGGAGCATTTTTTGCTGAAGTGATGGCGCGATACGATCACTTCGTATAAAGCGCGTAGTGGTTGTCGGGCACGGGAAGCACCTCCGCAATGTCAATAACTACTACAGCCGGACGATAATCGCGAACCGGTCGAAGCGATCCTGAAGATCAGTGACCGCAGAACGGGAAGCGGAGAGACTCACTGGTACTGCTGTGGCGCCTTTCCCTCTCTGGCGAGGACTGCTGGCTCTGCGCCGGTTTCGGACGCATCTAGCCGTTCCACTCGCACGTCGAAGCGCCAGTCGTCGCCGAAGTCATAGTGGAATTCGACAAGCTGTTGGGGAAACAGCCCGGCTTTTCCCAAGCTCACTTCGTCAGCGTAATCGCCATCGACATCGCGGCAGCTCGGGTCATGAAGTATGCGCAGGGTTGTGTATTCGTCCTGGTAGCGAAACTGATACAGGTGGTCGTCATCGAATTCGAAGGCATCGAGGATGAATTGTGCGAGGTCGGCGAAGGCGCTTTCGGCAGGCATCACGATGCGACGCCAGACACTCGGGCCCAGCGAAACCTTAAACGTCACACTCCCTCGGAACGGCTCGACGGCCTCGGGTTCTCCGAGTGAGTTCCGCCAGGCAGGAAAGAACGGGATCACCGCGTCTGCCCAAGCAAAAAAAGGAGGGCGATCCATTTCTGCCTCGCTCGGCACTTCCTCTTCGACCGAAACCTCGCCCGAAGGGTTGAGCAAATACGCCAGTAACTCGGTAGAGGTGTAGCCGAATGCCCGAAGGTAGGTGGCGCTGGCGGATAGTCCCCATGGTGTCGCGACCATCCGCTTGATCTGCCAGCCTTTACCGGAGACAGCCTGATCGGAAACGATGTCGAGCAGGCCGAACATTTGCATGAGGGCGATCTGCTTCATCCCGAGCGCCCCGAACATGGCCACTTGCCACTTTTCGTCTCGCTCTTTCGCACGGCTGCCAGGACGGTGGCGCTTCAGGAAGGTGCAACGGTATTCTGCCATCCTGTCGGCTACCAGGCCGAAACGGCTCTGCTCGAAATCGGCGAAGCTCCACCAGCGATCAAGCAGACTGAAATATCGTTCTGTCGGATTGAGCAATTGCCACTTGGCGGCCATTTCCGTATTCAGGACCATCCGCGGCGTGCTGCCGAAACGATCAACCTTCCCCAATCGACTAAAGCGTAAAAGCAGGTGCAGCCCAGCTACGTTGGGGTACGACGTCTGCCTGCCGCGGTGGAGGCCGATCGGGACGGGGTGAGTAAGCAAAGCATTGAGTTCGGGCAGGCGTGCGATGGCGAATTCGCTGGTCTTTGGCGAAACCGGGATGCCGTCCGTGCTCAGGTAGTCCAGGAGCGCGTCGAAATCACGCACGATGGCGCCGGGAGGTGCGTCTGCGTTGGCAACGCGAGCGAACACGGTGCGCTCGGCATCGGTGAGGGAGAGCGTAGTCATGTCGGTTCTTTCAAATGCTGGGCTCGCAGCCGCGTGATCACGCGAGAAGATAGCAAGCGTGGTCGCTTCATTCAGTATCACCGGCCAGAGTAACTGAGGTCAATCGGCGCTAAAGCGCAAGCAGCCTTCCTGTCGGCCGAACGCCTCCCGACGCGGTGCACTCGTTCGCACTGAGCCCTAGTGAAACGAGTGAAACCGAGGATGTCGTCGGCTCGCTTGGGCGATCTCTGGGTCTTCAACTTCATCGAGAAGAGTCGGGACGCGGGGATCGAGGTCGCGAAGGAAGTAACGGAGCTGCTGTGTGAACGCTCCAGACTTTATCGCGCTGATCGGGCTAGCCATGCGGACGACGGCCAGAGGCGCTGAGCGAAGCGGCATGCGGATGATTTTTAGGGGACACCGGGAGAAGATCGCAGATTCATGCCAGTTGATCGAAGTTCGTAAACTATCGTGTCGGTGACGATTGCTGTACGTTAGAACCGTCGGGCTTCCTGTCCGCCCCCGTTGGCCACTTCGAAATCCCCCACTTATGGTCACCCAAACTCCCCCAGGCAGGACCGTAGAAATTGTAAATGCAGTCGGTTACGGCGGGTCGGTTTTTTGACCCGCCGTTGGTGATCGATTG